>ERZ772805.160-NODE-160-length-83093-cov-10.976986_pt1 | contig 83093 bp, 73 predicted proteins | sample MGYA00511344_ERZ772805 | MGnify/ENA primary metagenome ERZ772805 (study PRJEB29015, sample SAMEA2737730) | human gut metagenome | biome: human gut; feature: human-associated habitat; material: faeces | place: China | collected 2012 ...
CTACTGTTTCTGAAGGAACTGCTTCTACGATCATAGTATGTCCAGCTGTTGCTCCGAATGGAACCTGGATATTTGTTACCTGATCTACACCTTCTGCAAGCTGATAGCCTTCCGGAAGCTGGAAATCTGTTCCAAGCATGAATGTCCATGCTTCGCCTTCTCCACCTGTTGCTGTTGTTTTTGCTGTTGTTGTATCAACTACTTCTCCATCAACTGTTTCGAATGTTACATTTAATACTGTCTCTACTGTTTCTGAAGGAACTGCTTCTACGATCATAGTATGTCCAGCTGTTGCTCCAAATGGAACCTGGATATTTGTTACCTGATCTACGCCTTCTGCAAGCTGATAGCCTTCTGGAAGCTGGAAGTCTTCTCCAAGCATGAATGTCCATGCTTCGTCTTCTCCACCTACTGCTGTTGTAGATGCTGTTGTTGTACCAACTACTTCTCCATCAACTGTTTCGAATGTTACATTTAATACTGTTTCTTTTGCTGGTTCAACCGGATCTACTGTACCGTTGATTGGTTCTACAATAAGAACATGTCCACCCATTGCTCCAAACGGAACCTGAACATTTGTTACCTGATCAACACCTGTTGCAAGCTGATAGCCTTCTGGAAGCTGATAATCTGTTCCAAGCATAAATGTCCATGCTTCTCCATCTGCTCCTGTTGATGTTGTCTTTGCTGTTGTTTCGCCAACTTTTGTTCCGTCAACTGTTTCAAATGTGATAGTTAATACAGTTTCTTTTGGTGTAACATCGCTCTTGATTGGTTCTACAATAATTGTAGCTCCTCCTACAGCACCGAACGGAATCTGGATATTTGTTGTCTGATCCTTACCTTCTGCAAGTTTGTAACCTTCTGGAAGCTGATAATCCTGTCCAAGCATGAATGTCCATGCTTCACCTTCTCCACCTGTTACTGTTGTCTTTGCTGTTGTTTCTCCAACTTTTGTTCCGTCAACTGTTTCAAATGTGATATTTAATACAGTTTCTTTTGCTGGTTTAACTGGATCTACTGTACCGTTGATTGGTTCAACAGTAAGTGTAACTCCTGATGCTGCTCCAAACGGTACAGAAACAGTAGTGTATTTTTCTTCTCCTTCTGCGAGTTTGTAACCTTCCGGAAGTTCATATCCATCACAACCAAGCATAAATGTCCATGCTTCACCTTCTGCTCCTGTTGCTCCTGTTGTTACAGTCTGAGTATCAACTACATTTCCATCTGCCAGCTTATATGTTACATATAATGTAGTTACAGTCTGTACAGTCTGCTGAACCTTTTTCACATAAACCTCTCTTGAAGTTCCATCCAGATAAGGTGTAACAGATACTGTTGTAGATTCTGTAAATCTACTATCTACCTCATATCCTTCTGGCATAATAGAACTAAAGTCTACATCCTGTGCCACCCCTTCTGTACCATTTACAGTCAGATACTCTTCCTTGATGACCTGATCATTATTATCAGTGTCATGGAAAATAAACTTGATATTAAAATCCCCGCTGACAGCAGCAAAAACATTCAACGAGTTAACCATTAACATCGCTAATGTAAGGCATGCAACAAGGATTTTTCTCATACTCTTTTTCATAACCTTTTTTCCATCCTTTCTTAATTTTGAGTATAAGTCTCTCTCGTATGTCCCCCCTTTTTATTCAAATTTTCGCAGAAACTATTTTCCTGCCTGTAAAAAAAGTTTCTACTATTTCAAAAGCCATCCAACGCGTAGAGACAAATATTTTCGTTAAATGGCTTCTGACTTTGACTTCATTTCCGAGAGGTTATACCGCCAATATCTCCTCTTGTGTCTATTATCTAGTTTTCACATTGCGGCATATTCATACACTATTAGTATACGTCTTAGTTTTTAAGATGTCAATTGATTGTGTTCGAATTCTAAGACTTTCTGTGTTTTTTCTCATAAACATCCTTCTCTTTTGTTCACTTTGGCGAACCGTTAATTATTTCATTATCAGTCCCACTCTTTTCCAACTTTTTTAATATTTTTGTCATGTATTTTATTATTTATCGAAATCTATCGAAAAACTCCGCACCAATACCCTTTAGTCTTATTTTTTAAGATTTTTATTATTAAAAGTACCTTTTTTAAGACTTTCCACTTCCTAATATCAATTTCCATTATAATAGGTAATAACATATACAGATTTCGCTTATACTATATAAGAACTCTTAGAAAGGAAGACCTGCTCATGGAACATATTGGAGAAATTCTCCGGACAGCACGTGAAGATAATTTTTATACTCAGAAGAAAGTAATGGAACTGACCGGTATCAACCGCAAGACTCTGTCCGGCTATGAGAACAGTGTAGCTGAACCAGATCTTGACACATTTGCCAGATTACTCCGCTTATATCAACTTTCTGCGGATGAAGTATTAGGAATTAAGACTTCTACCCCCCCCCTCGCATTTTTCCCTTTCGCGCTGCGAACGAAAAATGCTTACTCTTTTCCAAAAATTTGACACCAGCCACCAGGAAGAGCTTTTGATTCAGTTTCAATCTCTCGCAGACTATCTCGATAAAAAATCAAAATAAATTGTTATTGCTTTTTCCTGCTCTGACCATTTATAATGAACTTATACTATGTTTGAAGGGGGAACATTTTCATGAAAGATATTGGTAAAATTCTGAAAAACGCCCGTGAGAATAAAGAATATACCCAGAAACAAGTGATGGAATTGACCGGTATCCACAGAAAATCTCTGTCCGGTTATGAGAATAACGTTGCCGAGCCGGATCTCTCCACTTTCGCAACCCTTGCCAATCTGTATGGCATCTCTGCAGATGAAGCTTTGGAAATTGGTGAACCGGATCCTTCTGTTTCTTTGCTTCGTTTTGAATTCCAAGTTCTTTCTTTATTTAAAGAACTCGATGCAAAGCATCAGGAAGAACTTCTGATCCAGATCACCGCACTCGTCAGATATTTAAATGCAAAAAATATGGTGCCGCAAAATCATCAATCCAGATAATTTTGCGGCACCACCGATTTATACATGTAAATTCTTTTCCATTTCCTGACGCATTTCTTTTCCCTTGAAAAGCACCAGTCCGATCAGCATCAGCACGCCCATCCCAATTGAAATCACAGACGGAAATACAATTCGTACCTTACCAGTCAGCAAAAAGATAAATGGTAAGATCATTCCGTAAAGCGCCGCCATCACAAAGTACACCAGATAATCCTTCGCCTGACGGTAATACACCCTCGATATGATCAGCATCGAAATCATAATCAAGCCACTGACTCCCGGAAGCACAAAGTCAATCGACCAGCCATGCCAGCCGGTCAGCCAGTCCCAGATAATACAGCCGACTGTCACAATGATCAGCTGCCACATGGCATTCTTCAGCAGATTGTACCGCTTGAAGAAACCGACTGCGAGCGCCAACCACATACTGAACGCACCGCCGCACACAAACAGTGACAGATGGAAATTCGTATCAATGCTATAATCCACTCCCAGTGCCGCCACAATCGCGATCATGCAAAGAAATGTAAATATTTTGAAAATCTGCATTCCTTTCGCTTCTGTCATCACACTTTCCGGATACTCCACTTCAAGGATCTCAGGCTTTACTTCCTGCTCTTTCAGAATCTGGAAAAAGTTGTCCTTGATCGCATCACAGTCATATCTGGACGTAAATCCCAGATAAATCTTATCCCGGAAAGAACACATGCAAAGCTCTACTTTCGGCGTACTTGTATAAACACCAAAATACCTGATATACGTCTCATAGCTTTCCGGCATCCGGATGATTCCCATGTTGGAAAAAATAGCGGTCACATCACTTTCTGCCGTCCTCGCCCCGATATTGATACAGACATTTTTCAGTTCCAGCGGCGCAAATTTCAGGATTGGATGCACCTGCAAAGCAAAGTAATCGTTCATCCGCTTCTCCATCTTTTCCGCTGTCAATTCTTCTTTAAAGCATGCATTTACTTTTTGCACAACATCTGTGAACTCTTCTTTTCCACCCTGAAAATGATATCCCGGTTCGATCCAGTTGAAGAAATTGAGCATTGTATTGGTCGGAAAGAAATTACGCAGATTTACCGGAACCATCAGTACAACCGGCTTGCTTTCCTGCCGTCTTGTCATTGTCCGGTGAATCGCACACAGATATACCGCAGTCAGAAATACCGTCATCGATACACCATAAGTCTTTGCCTGATGCCTCAGTTCTTCGACCGGAATTTCTGCCTCTGTCGTCTGCAGGCTTCCAAGCTCACGCCGGTTTCCGCGAAGCTGATGCGCTGCCGGTTTTTTCTCTTTTTTGCGGTCTGCCTGGCGGGAATAATATCTTTCAAATCCATCTGCTTCCTGATCGAAAAGGCTCTCCGAATACTCTGACAGAACCACATCCTCCAGTCCATCCTCATGATGTGCCAGATACAGATAATTTTTCACCAGCTCCCGTACAAATTCACTGGCACCGGTTCCGTCCGTCAGCACATGAAAGACCTCAAAATTAATTCTCTTTTTGTAATAAGTCACTTCAAAAAGCAGATCTCTCTTATCACGGATATAAAGGCTGCTGCACGGCTCCTTATACTCTTCTCTTACAACCGGTCTTTTATTACTCTGTTCCAGATAATGCCAGAACAGTCCCTTTCGCAGCACGGACAGAAAGATCGGATATTTTTCCAGTGTCCTGTCTACCGCCTTCTGCAGGATCTCCTGCTGTATATCCTCTTTCAATTCACAGTAGAACCGGAATACACGGGTATCCCTTTTACTGCTCGCCGCCGGAAAAAGCTTCGCTGCATTGTCCAGCCTTCTCCAGTGCTTTACATTTGTCTGCGGCATTTTCTATTCCCCCTCCAGAAAATGATTGATATATTCAAAACTTTCCTGTACATGCAGACTCCGGATTCCCAGTGCAAAATATCCGTGAAGTGCATCCTTGATCCGGTGTACTTCCACCCGGTTACCTGCCTCTGCAAGACGTCTTCCATACGCTTCTCCCTCATCCCGGAGCGGATCAAATTCTGACGTCAGGATCAGTGTATCCGGCTGTCCTGACAGATCTTTCTCCAGAATTGGTGCAAAATATGGATTTAACTTGTCCTCTTCCGAACCTGCATAAAGATTGATATAATCTTTTAATTTGCCTGCCGTCAGAAGATAATCCTGCCCGTTCTCCCTTACAGAAGAGAACAGACTCTTCTCTGAATAATCATTATTGACTGCCGGATAAATCAGAATTTGTCTCTTTGGCATAAATTCGCCACGGTCCCGTGCCATAATGGACAATGCAGCTGCCAGATTGCCACCTGCACTGTCTCCAATCAGAGTAATATCCTCCGGCTTTGTGTCCGGATGCGTATACAATGCTCTTGCCACGGCATAGCAGTCCATAAGCCCGGTCGGGAACTTGTGCTCAGGCGCCAGGCGGTATTCTACTGCTGCTACAGTCTGCCCCGTCGCCTGTGCCATCCGGGAACATACTCTCTCATAATTTTCCACATGCTCAGTCGCCCATCCTCCTCCGTGAAGGAAAAGCATGATCTTTCGTCCCTTGATCTGATCTTTTTCCAGACACGATGCTTCATCCGGGAAAAATACCCGGATCGGAACTTCATAATCGCCGTTATATACCTGCAGATCCATTTTTTTATAAAAAATTTTCATCGGATCCAGTCTTTTCAGATCCGCAAGCTGCCTTGATACTTCTACATCAATCCCTCCAAAAGACAGGATTTTCAGGATTGCTTTTGTTGCTATATTGATCGCCATATTTTTCTGTCCTCATTTATTTTTTCATCCAGATTTATTCTACCATAGAATGATGTCCCCTACCACTCTTTCTCTTTCCATCTTTGCTACATTAACCCATTTTCAATTTTTCAGATTTCACAATCATCTCATTATTTATTTGACACAGACTGTCAAAACAGTTACCATACACTTATGCACAAGGAGGGTGTATTTGTTTTATGAATAATAAAAAAAATATAGACGACTATTTTGATGACAACTTTGAAGTAACTTATACAGGCGATCTCCCGTCGATCCCTGTGGGGCAGGATGATTATGACGACCGATATGACGATACAGACTACCTTAACGATTATGAAACTGACGACTACTACGATGAAACAGACAGACTTGCTCCTGATTATGACGATGATTATGAAGAAGAGGATTCTTATTATGACCGCCAAAGACCAGCCAGACGGACAGAACGAAGAAATTCCCGCAGACGTCCCGATTCCTCTTCCGAAGAACTGGCTGCTCCAATCCGGAATATTGCCCGCACCGGAAGTACTGCCGCTGAGAAACTGACCACTTTCATCCTTCGCCCGGCACCGGTTCTGATGTCCGCCATCATCCTGGCAATTACCTTTTTTTCATTCTGGAATCAGCTGTCTGATTATGGAGATATCAATACACTGACATCCAATCCAGATCTTACTCTGATTGCTTATCTGGCTGTCGGAGCGGTTATGCTGATCTGGATGCTGTCTACGTTCTTTTTCACATTAAGTGGCATCCGGCACGGAACCGGACGCGGACTTACTTATTTTGTCCTGGTATATGTTCTGTCCTACCTCTTCAGTCTAGCCGCAGCTGCAATTCCTGCTGATGTTCAGTTGCTGACCGGTATCCGAGGCGGTATCCTGGTATTTGGTTCTCTTTACCCGGCATATTTTCCATTCTGCGTGGTGGGAATTATTACTTGTATTTTGCGGAAAATTTTGAAGTAAAACATTCCTCATACTAAGGCATATGCCTTAGGGCATCCTCATATGGTGTTTTGCTTTATAAGTGAACAACAACTAATTACATGCGAAAAAAGAGTAAGTCAAATCACTCATCTATCTGATTTGACTTACTCTTTTCTTACTTTTGTTTCATTCCCGATGTGTTTTCCAACTTTTGTACTATTTTTTCTATATCATATTCCGGTGCATAGGTATTGGCAATATCATAGATTCTCTGTATCGTCAAGACATCCTCTTCCAGAAAATCTGCAATTTCCTCTGCTGACATCCCTTTTTGCAATTTTTTTATAACAATTGAAACTAATGCTTCCCTATACCCTTCTTTACGCCCTTCTTTACGTCCTTCTTTACGTCCTTCTTCACGACCTTCTCGCATCCCAATTATTTTTGCACTTTTCATAAACGAATTATGATCCCACAAAATTTTTTGTCTTTCTTCGTATTCTCTTCTTTTTCTTTCATCTGCACTCATCTTCTCCAGACATTCATAAGCTTCTTTAATATATTCATTTTGCTCTGCCATCTTTGCAAAATCCTTTCTGTTCTTTCCGCTCATAAATCGCATCCACTGGATGATCCCAGTTTCATTCTGACTTTTCTACTATAAATATTTTAACATACTGTCATCCTTTGTAAAGGCAAACTCCCATACTTCTATATTTTCTTTTGCTTTGTTCATTGTCGGGAGTTTACTCGAAAATTGAGCACCGAAAATGAGATACCTTCTGATTATGGTTAATTAGATACTTTTTCGATTTTAGAACTAAATCGAAGTAAAATAACTCTATCACATTTTCCTGAAATCTTATACCCTGCATAACATTTTCGAGCACTTTCGTTGCATTTCAATCATCAGACCATTTTATATGCATATCCAAAAAAATCCCGTACTCCATGTACAAATCACATGAAATACAGGATCTTTTTATTTATCTAACTAGAATTTGATAACTCCAAGAATTATACCTGAGATCAGACAGATAATACTTACACCCCAGATCCAGAAGAAACTGTTCTTGATGTGATCTTTGATCTCCACACCGGCAAGTCCGGTTCCAAGGAAAGTAGCAGGAACAACCGGGCTGATGAAAGTTGCACAGTTACGGCAAACAACCATTGCAATGGCAATATGTGCCGGATTTACACCGAATTCGTTTCCGATTCCGATCAGTACCGGAAGCATTCCGAAGAAGAAGGAATCGGTATCAAACATCAGTGTAAGCGGTACAGATACCAGACCTACGATAAGCGGTAAAAATCTTCCCATAGACTGTGGAACTACGTTTGCAAGTACGTTAGCCATATGAGTCATGATCTCTGTTTGCTGCATCACTCCAAGGAATACACCTGCACAAAGAATCGTAGATGCCATGGTAAGTGCCGGACCTGCATGGGATTTAATAATCTTACCCTGCATTTTTGCACCCGGGTAGTTTACAAAAAGTGCTACTGCACATCCTACCATAAAGATATAGTAAGACGGTACCTTTGCAAGAACCAGGTTTACGATCACTACCAGTGTTACGATTACATTGAATACAAAGAGTTTCGGTCTTGCAAGCTCATTCTTTTCATCATCTGTTACGGCTTCATCTTCAATTCCGCCATACTCGATCTTTTCTGCTGAAGAAGTGCCCGCACCTCTCTTCTTTTCGATATTTCCCCAGATAAATGCTGTTCCAAGTGCAATAAAAATACCTACAACCTGCATTGGAATGATCTGTTTCCACAGTGCATTTGGTTCAATTCCAAGGACAGCAGCCGCACGCATTGTCGGTCCGCCCCATGGCAGAAGGTTCATTACACCCATTGCAGATACACAGATGAGCATCAGAGTTGTCGGTCTCATATTCAGACGTTTGTAAACCGGGAGCATTGCCGGAATTGTGATCAGGAATGTAGAGGCACCGCCTCCATCCAGATGTCCGATCATGGCAATGATACAGGTCATCATGGCAACACCGACTACATTACTTCCGACTTTCTTCATCAATGCATTGATGATCTTGTCGAACATTCCTACATCTGTCATAATTCCAAAGAAAAGTACAGAGAAGATAAACAGCGCTGCAGTACCATGTACTCCTGCAACACCGGCTGTTACAAATTCCCCCATTTCTTCAATCGTAAATGTTCCGGTTGCTACAAGGATCGCACCTGTTACAGTTGATACACTGACAAATGCAAGAGCCGGTACCGTTACATTTCTTAAGAGCAACGCAATCACAATAATGATGGTTGCAAATCCCAATAAGGCAAGCATTGCTTCACTCATGGCATTTTCTCCTTCCTTTTGTACGGGTACTTTTTCGTACCATTTATTTGATGATTCCATTATAAAAACCCAACCTTACACTCTTACAGATTCCTCCTTACATTTTGTTAAGGTAAATCTTTAAAAGTATTAAGGTTGGGTTTGTCTTATCTTACACCTTACAGATATCTGCGTCTTTTTTCTTATACCGGCCGGCTGGCACAATTCCGAATTGCCTCGAGAATTGCGGTATCCGATACCGGTTTTTCTACATATCCGTCAATGATTCCTTTCTTCCGGGCCTCTGCCACCTCACGGCTGACTCCATCAATAATAATAAGCTTCAGCATGTCCGGATATCTGCCTGCAAGCGACATACAGAAATCCACTCCACTGCAATCCTCCATCGTCTCGTCTACTACCAGCACATCTGCCTCCTGCTGTTCCAGACATTTTTGCAGTTCTTCTCTTTTCATACAGGTCTGAATCTGGATCCCGATCTTCTCAAAATTCTTTTTCAGCAGCTGCAATACCTTTGCATTGTCATCTGCCACCACGATCCGATAATCCTTTCTGGGAATATTCTGCACAATCTGTGGCATATGCTCTGTATCCAGTACCGGAAGGTAGATATGAAAGGTACTTCCTTCTCCTTTTTTGCTCTCTGCATAAATATATCCCTTATGTGAAGTAATAATCTGCTCCGCAAGTGCCAGTCCAAGTCCGGTACCCTCTCCCCCTTTTTTCGTTGTGAAAAATGGATCAAAAATCTGACGCAGCGTCTCTTTATCCATTCCACACCCATTATCTTTCACCTGGATATGGATATACTTTTTCCATACATCCGAAAGCTTTTCAATCACTCCCTGAGCCAGTTTTTCTTTTTCTTCTGAATGGCAGGATATTCTGATATTTCCTTGATTTTTTCCAATCGCATGCACCGCATTAACGCAGACATTTAAAAGCACCTGGTTCAGCTGTGTCGCATTTCCAAGGATCATTTCATCATCTACCCGAAACTCACTTTCCATATGGATTAGAGGCGTACAGACAGATTCCATCATCCTTTCTGCACGCGTCATGAATTTCTTTATCGAAATATTTTTATAAACGGTCTCTACATTCTTTCGACTCAGGGACGAAATCTGGCGCACTACATCCTTTGCTTTTTCCGAAGCCTCATAAATTTCTTTTGCACTGTCCTGTTCTTCTGATCCTTCCGGAAGTTCCATCATCAGAAGCTCTGCATATCCCATGATCGGAGTCAGAAAATTATTGAATTCATGTGCGATACCACCTGTCATAGTTCCCATGATCTGAAGTCTTTGCTGATGTGCGATACTCTGCTCACTCCGATGCATTTTTTCCAACTGCTCATTCAGTTCTTTCAGATCATTGATCTCCCGCACAGCTCTTCTCATATCACGCATCACTCTGCCAAATAAGACAACCGCAATACCGGCAGCCAACAAAATACCAACAAAAATACATACCATTTTCAAGAAACCTTCAGCTATCGGTTCGTACAGATCATCGTAGTCGATCACCGCACTGACTACCCAGAAGCTGTCTCCGATCTGAACCGGAGAATATGCACTGATTTTCTGTACTCTCGGACGTTCTTCATTTGTCCACCAATACGAATAATAATGAGAAATACCTTCTTTTCTCTTCTTCTGATCCTCAATCATCTTCTCCAGACTGGAGTAATCCAGATCCGGATACATTTTCTTCCTTCCTGCAATAACCGGAATTCCCCACTGTTCTTTCTTCGGATGCATGATGATCGTTCCTTCTGCATCTTTGACTACAATGTATCCATTCGTTCCAATGTGAATTCCCGAAATCAGGAAGTTGGGCAGAGCTATGGTGTAGATACACTCAGTATTGCACTTACTATGGTAATCGGTAAAAATCTTGCTCTTATGGTAAGCCCTCTGGTTCCCGCCACCTATCTGGCAACCGGTCTTGCCAATGTTGAACTGAAAGATCATATGAAGTTCAGTATTCCGTGGTACTGGGCAATCAGTGTGATTATGATCGTTATTGGTGTGATTCTTCAGATTATACCACTGTAAATGAATAGGAAGTTCCTTCGGAATTTCCTATGAAATGAAAAGAAGGGAAACCGCAAGTGGCTCCCCTATATAGTAACAGCTATTTATATGACAGCCGTCAGCTATTGTAGTTGGCGGCTATTTCCATTTACCCTTGAAAATCTCATAACAAAGACCTACAAGGGCAACTTTGTTTTCCTTACACTTCCGTAAGCTCTCCGGTCTCCGAATCCATAATGAATCCCTTGATCTCAATATCCTTCGGCATCAATGGATGTGTCTTCAGTGTATGCACAGTCTCTTCTACCGACTTCTCCACAGATTCAAATCCACCCAGCCATTTTTCCAGATCAATTCCACTGTGTCTTACGATATCAATATGTTCTTTGTCGATTCCGCGCTCTACCAGTTCTCCTAACAGTTCATTTCCATCCATTCCCTGCACACCGCAATCCGTATGTCCAATGACCATAACCTGCTCCACACCAAGCTCCAGAATGGCAACCAGAAGGCTTCTGACCACACTTCCGTATGGATGTGTAATGACTCCACCTGCATTCTTGATGATCTTTGCGTCTCCGTTTTTCAGTCCCAGCGCCGCCGGAAGAAGCTCTGTCAGACGGGTATCCATACAGGTCAGTACGGCAAGCTTTTTGTTCGGGTACTTGCTGGTCAGGTACGGCTCATAGCCTTTATTTTCCACGAATTTCTTATTATACTCTACAATCTGTTCTATCATCCTGTGTAACCTCCCATTTGATTTTCACAACGATATTTCATAAAACAGATTATAGACTTTTTTCCTCTGTAAGTGCAAGGATTCTTAATGAATTTTAATGATGTTCTTTCTTCCAGTACTGAAAAAATGCCTCCTCCTGCTCTGAGCGGATTCCATACTTTCTTCTCGCAATGTAGAATTTGGAATTCCACCCTGAAGTCTTCACCGGAATCGTCACCACATTGTGCAGCCGCACGATATCCATATACGGCAATACGGAAATCCCGAACCCATTCTCCACAAGTCCTGTGATAACTTCAATCTCTTCCGCAGCACATACCGGCTTTACCTTAATTCCTTCTTCTGCAAAAATCTGCTCCTGCAGAGTACGGAAACCGCTGGTCTTGGAAAACATGATCTGTGGGTATCCGGCTGTCTCTTTCAGACTGATCCGTTCTCTATTTTCAAGCGGATGTCCCTTCGGAACCACTACTGCGATATATGAATCCCGAATCGGATAATATTCGATCTCATCCGATTTCAAAAGATCCGAACAAAAGCCGATATCATATTTTCCATCCAAAAGTCCTTCTGCAATCTCCGGTGTCATCCGATTGTAGATGATAAATGGAAATGTCGCCCCAAACTCTTTCAGCATATGTGGAATCGTCCCCGGTGCCAGAGGATACACACTGCCGATCCGCACCGTTTTCTCTTCCGTCCGAAGTCCTGCCGCCCGCTCTTCCAGACGAAGATACGCTCCCAGAATTTCATCCACATCCTTCATCAGCTCTTTGCCGTAATGACTCAGGCTCACATTTCGCCCTTCTTTTTGAAACAGCGGAACTCCGTACTCTTCTTCCAGCGACTTGATCGCATGACTGAGTCCCGGCTGTGAAATATTCAGTGCCTTTGCCGCCTTTCCGTAATGCTGGATTTTTGCCAGCTCTGAAAAATATTTTAAATATTCGATATTCATATATTCCCTCTTTTATCTTCCGCAGTCATCTTATTTTTCAAAATCAACTCTTTACTCGCCATTATCTTAGCATATTTCATTCTATTTTAGAATCAGTTCATTCAAAATAATCATTTGTTTTTATCAGTTTTCTTCATTATAATGAGAAACAGCTTAAATATAAAATTTTTGTAAATTATTATCTATCAGGAAAGAAGGATTTGTACCTATGAATAAGAAAAAATTTCATCTGGCCGGAGAAGTCGCTCTGCTCATCGTCCTGCTGATCAATTCACTCGGCGTGGATCTGATGTCAAAAAGCGGATTCGGGATCTCAACGATCTCCTCAGTGCCACTTGTATTTAACATCGCCTTCCCGGTGTTCAGTTTCGGAACATGGAATTATATTTTCCAGACACTGCTTGTCATTACACTGATGATCCTCAAGCGTTCATTCTGCCCCGGCTACCTTTTCTCTTTCGTAGTCGGGATCGGATTTGGAAAAATGATCGACGTACACAACGCATGGATCCAGGCTCTGCCGAACTCCCTGCCTCTTCACACGATTTATTTCCTGGCAGGATTCTTACTGGTGTGCTTCGGTATCTGCCTTGCCAACAACTGTATGCTTCCAATCATCCCGACAGATATCTTCCCTCGCGATCTGTCCGGTATTGTAAAAAAGAACTATAAAATCGTTAAAACAACCTTCGATCTCACCTGTCTGACGACTACTGTGGTTCTTTCCCTTGCAATCCTCCACGGATTCTACGGCATCGGAATCGGCACTGTCTTCTGTGCATTCCTGACTGGAAAAACCGTTTCCGCCATCCAGAGTTTTCTTGAAAAACACGTGGAATTCTACCGTGCAACCGGGAAGAAGAGAGTTGCTCTTGAAAAGAATATGAGACATGCATAAAAGAAAAAAGATTTCAATTTTGATACATACCAGATCGGATACATCAAAACTGAAATCTCTTTTGGATTCTGTAGCCAGTCTTATTTTCTCAACTTCTCCTGTCGCATTGACAAACCTTTTTCCCATCCCGTATACTAGAAGCAGACTAATATCCTGCAAGGAGGCTTAACTACTATGATTATCAAAAACGGACTTGTCATCGATCCTGCTTCCGGACTTTCCGAAAAAATGGATCTTCTGATTGAAGATGGCATCATCAAAGAAATGGCATCCCTAATTACAAAAGAAGGAGAGGAAGTCCTTGACGCAGCCGGGCTTGTGGTTGCACCGGGACTGATTGACACCCACGTTCATTTCCGTGATCCGGGATTTACTTATAAAGAAACCATCCACACCGGCGCACTTGCCTCTGCAAAAGGCGGTTTTACTTCCGTGATCTGCATGGCAAATACTTCCCCGACTGTGGACTCTGTTCCAGTTCTCAAAGACAACCTTTCGCGTGCTTCCAAAGAAAAGATCCGTATCTTCCAGGCTGCTTCGATTTCCTGCAACCTGAAAGGGCAGGAAGAAACCGATATGGACGCATTAAAAGAAGCAGGCGCATGTGGATTTACCGATGACGGGATCCCACTTCTAAACGCAGAATTCTGCTTCCACGCAATGGAAAAGGCGGCAAAGCTTAACGTACCGGTCAGCCTTCACGAAGAAGATCCTTCTTTCATCCGCAACAACGGAATCAGCCACGGGAAGGTATCCGATGCGCTTGGCATCTACGGTTCTCCTTCCATTGCAGAAGAATCTCTGGTTGCAAGAGACTGCATGCTGGCACTGAAATCCGGTGCCGATGTTGTAATCCAGCATATCAGCTCCGGTATCTCTGTCGATCTGGTTCGTACTTATAAGAAAATGGGTGCAAAACTTCACGCCGAAGCCACACCGCATCATTTTACACTGACGGAAGACGCAGTCTTTGAGCATGGAACACTTGCGAAAATGAATCCGCCGCTCCGTACCGAAAAGGACCGTCAGGCGATTATTCAGGGACTTGCAGATGGAACCATCGACTTGATTGCCACCGACCATGCACCGCACAGCAAAGAAGAAAAAGCAAAACCAATCACCGAAGCTCCAAGCGGAATCATCGGTCTGGAGACTTCCCTTGCCCTTGGCATCACAAGCCTTGTAAGACCGGGACATTTATCTCTTATTCAGCTTCTGGAAAAAATGACCATCAATCCGGCAAAGCTTTACCACCTTCCATACGGACAGCTCGCCGAAGGAAAGGCAGCTGACCTTGTGATCTTCGATGAAAACGAATGTTGGACTCCAACCGAGTATGCATCCCTTTCATCCAACTCACCATTTACCGGAACGCCTATGTATGGCAAAGTGAAGTATACGATCTGTGGTGGGAAAATCGTATATCATGATTAAAAAAATCCACGGACTTTGAATCTTCTAAAGTCCGTGGATTTTTCCATCTTCTTATTTTTCTTCCAGCATAAAGTATTTCATACTTGTTCCGCTTTCCGCCACATCCGCAAGATTGATACAACTGTTTCCCATACGGTCGATCAGATGCAGGATATTGGTAAACGGAGCAGTAAGGCTTGCCTTACATTTTCCTTTATTGACACGCTCAATATGCGCTTTCCGCATCTTGATATCCAGATCCAGAAGCTTATCCTTTCGCTTCATCATCTTGCCTGGTTCGATACCATCATCTCCCTGCAGTGCCTTCAGAGAATCACAGAACATCTTATTCAGTACCTTCAAACTCTTCTGCAGCTCATCCATCGCTTCCGGTGTATATTTATACTTCCGGTCTGATCTTTCCAACATACATTCTGCCATTTCCACACTTAAGGTTCCCATACGTTCCACATCGCTGAGTACACACATGAGGCTCGCCGTCTGCGCTGCCTGCTGCTCAGTCAATGAACCCGAAGAAAACAAAGCTGCAAGATATTCAGTAATACACTTTCCAAGGCATTCAACCTGTTCTCCGTTTTCTTTCAGACCGTCAATGGATTTCACTTCTTCATTTTTCACAAGCTCAATCGTTTTCTTCAGAATATCTCTTACCTGGTCACTCATACGGAAAATCTCTTTTGCCACAAGCTGCAGCGCTGCTGCCGGCTGACTGATGATATTTTCATCCAGATAAATCGGGCTGCCTGGATCTTCAACACCTTTTTTGCCATCCGGGATCAGTGTCATGACAATCTTCACCATCAGTTTAATCAGGCATACCCAGATCAGTGTCATTGTGATGTTAAATACAGTATGTGCATTTGCAATCTGTCTGGAAATCGCTTCAATCTCCGGACCTTTCGGCGAAATGTTCTGGATCAGTGCCGCAAATGGTTTTACGAACCAGATAAACAAAAAGCAGCCGGAAATATTAAAAATACAATGCGCCACAGCGGTTCTCTTCGCATCTTTTGACTGTCCGATACTGGCAAGGAGTGCTGTGATCGTTGTACCGATATTATCACCTAAAAGAATCGGGATTGCTCCTGCAAGCCCAAGTATACTCGTAACCCCGTCCGGTCCCGGCTGGGAAGCGAAGTTCTGCAAGACTGCGATCGTTGCACTACTGCTCTGTACAACCAGCGTCATAACTGTACCAACTGCCACACCAAGTACCGGAATATGTGCAACCCGTCCGATCAAGTCTGTGAATACCGGACTGGATGCCAAAGGTTTCATGACATCTCCCATTGTTTCAATTCCAAGGAACAAAAGACCAAAGGCAAAAATCGTCTGGCCGATACTTTTTACTTTCTCTGATTTTGTTACAAATGAAATCAGAAATCCTATAAAAATAATCACATAAATATAGTCACTGATCTTAAACGCAATAATCTGCGCTGTCATGGTTGTACCAATATTGGCACCAAAAATGATGGAAATTGCCTGTGGCAGGTTCATCAGTCCCGCACTTACGAAACCGATCGCCATAACTGTCGTCGCACTGCTGCTCTGGAGTACCGCGGTTGTAAGCGCACCGGCAAGCACACCCAGAAGCGGATTCTTCGTCAGAAGTGCAAGAATGCTTTTCATTTTATCGCCCGCCGCCTTTTGCAGACATTCACTCATCATATTCATTCCATAGATAAAAACTGCCAGACCGCCAAGCAGTCCGAAAATGATCTGAATTTTCTCGTTCATGTTAATTCCTCTCTCAATTTACCCTGTGTTTGTTAATATCTTTTAAACTTACTTTTTACAATGATGCTTCCCTTTCAGCTCATTTTCCATTTTATCTGTGGTCTATGCAATTCCAATCAAATCTATGTTAAGTTTAGGTTAAATTTTCTTTCTTCTATCATTTTTTCTTTCCCATGATCATAGTTATGTAAAATCGCATTAAAAAAGATTGTGCATCTCTGGCACGCAGTGCCTTTTGTTTCATAGGAAGTTTCTTCGGAATTTCCTATGAAACAAAAAGAGAGTTACCCTCTTACAAATCTTCAAATTTGCAAAAGAATAACTCTCCTGTTCTATCTATAAATCTATCCAATCCCAAGCACACCATATCCAACTATTCCAAACACCGCCGCAAGAGTGATCACCTTCGGTACTGACCAGTTCTTCTTCAATATCAGATAGAACATCACCACTCCGATCCCGCACCCAAACCAGTCAATCCTCGCATCCGGAAAATAATTTTCCTGCATCAGATCCAGAATCACCACAAGAATCATTGCGATGCAGATTGGCTTGATCACATTTAACATACAGCTCATAATATCATTGCCACGGAACTTTGCGAAGCACACCGCTACACCAAACGTCAGCGTATAAGCTGGCATCAGCACGCCCATAACCGCTGCAATCCCACCCAGAACATCTGCCGTCTGCATCCCGGCAAAAGTCGCACAGTTAATCCCAAGCGGTCCCGGTGTCATTTCTGCGATAGCGATCAAGTTAGTCAGATCCTCCGCCGTCATCCAATGATTGACCTTCATCTCCTGCATAATAACCGGGATCATCGACATTCCGCCAAAGCTGGTAAATCCGATTTTCATAAACGCTGTAAAAAGTCTGAGATAGATCATGCCGTCTGTCCTCCTCTTGTCTTTTTCACCGCTCTTATAGAAAGCGCCAGTATCACTCCCGCTACGATCATCGCCACATTGCTGATATCCGTAAATACACAGAGTGCCAGTGCTAACGCACAGATCGGGATTGCTGATTTTCTGCGGAACGCTTCTTTCCCCAGTGAAAGTGCCGCACTTCCCATAATCGGAACTACCGCACAGCGGATTCCGCGAAGTGCCGCATAGCACCAGACATTACTTTTCAGCACCTTATAAAATGCAGTAACAAACGACAGGATCAGAACCGCCGGACAGGTCATTCCGAGTACTGCACAGACACCTCCGAACCAGCCACCTACATAATAGCCAAACAGCATACTGATATTGGTGATCATAATTCCGGGAACTGACTTTCCAACTGCAACCATATCCAGCAGTTCCTCTTTTGTGATCAGCTTTCGTTTATCTACAAACTCCTGCTCCATCTGCGCCAGAATGCTCCATCCGCCTCCAAAAGTAAAACATCCTATCTTAAAGAAAAATGCAAACAGCATCAGTCCATTTTTGATTCTCTCTTTACTCATCTCTTCTTCCTCCTGTTTCTTTACTTTATCATCTCTATTGACATTAGTAAAATATATGTTTTATTATTAAAAATATAGTTTAAACCTATGGAGGATTTTTTATGAACTGGAATCAGCTGCAATATGTCATCACCATTGCCGAAGAAAAAAGTATCACCAAAGCGGCGCAGAAGCTTTATATTTCCCAGCCTTCCCTTTCCTTAAGCATTCAGGCTCTGGAAAAAGAAACCGGAATCCCTCTTTTTGAACGGAACCGTGGCGAGATGAAGCTTACCTATGCAGGCTCCCTTTTCTATGAATGGGCAATTTCTACACTCCACTCTCATACCCAGTTGGAATGGAAGCTTGGTGATATCGTTTCCGGCTCCCGGACACTGATCCGACTGGGTCTCAGTCCCCACCGAAGTGAACGGCTTCTGGCACCGGTTCTGGAACGCTTTTATTCCATGTATGAGAACTGTGATATCCAGATCATTGAGCAGCCGACCTATATCCTGCGGCAGATGCTGGAAGAGGACAAGCTGGATCTGATTCTCGATATTTCCAGCCCGGACACTATCAATTATGAGAGTGAGCTTCTGGTAAAGGAAAGTTTTGTCCTGGCAATCCCTGACTCTCTGTGTCCTTTTTCCGATCCATCACAAAAAGAGGAGGACATCTCTGCCACTCCTCAAATTCATTTGCCTGCGTTATCTGCAATTCCATTTATTCTGCTTTCTGAAGATCACGATCTCGGAAAGATCAGCCGGAAGATCTGCGAAACTGCTGCCTTCCATCCAAATATCCGCTGCATCTGCACCAGCAGTAATACTGCCTTTTCTCTTGCAAGACGAGGAATGGGGATTGCCTTTCTTCCTGAAATTTATGCACGGACTACTTCCTTTCCGGACATTCATTTCTTTACCCCGGATCACTTTCATGACACCAGGGACATCTGTGCTGTCTATCGGAAAAATATTTATCATCACGCACAGTTTCAGGTGCTTCTTGCTCTCCTTCGCGAGATCGTTCCGGCAATCTACAGGGCAGCTTAGTCTGCCCTGATCCGTACCTTAATTCTCTTATTTTCTGCCTCTTACTCTACATTTTTCAGTGCCTCATCCATCGGCACATGTTTAATCCTTCGATATTCTATCATTGCCACAACTGCATAGGTTCCGATCCCGATCAGAAACATTTCCACATAGATCTTCGGATCGATCCAAAGTGCGATCCATCCAGAAATACTCGTCAGCATCATTTCCCGGAACAGCACATTCATAACTGCTTTCTCAATCGGCAGGCTGAGAAGCAGACATATGACCACCACGATCGTCGTCGGCCAGATATAAAGCCTGCTGATCTCTCCATTGGTATATCCCAGGATCTTCGTCATGGAAATAGCCTGTGCATTTTTCTCAATAATGATCTTGGATAACAGATAGATCACGACCATGTAAATTCCAATTGCAAAGGCATTGACCATCCCCATCATATTTCCCATAGATACATCCAGCTGTCTCGAAATCTTTGTCAGTGCTTCCAGATCAAGCACCGAACCGATGTATTTCCCGTCAATATCCTTAATCTTCGAATTGGAAAAATATCCACTGTAATAATCGTTTCCAAGATCAAAGGTATCATTTAACTGTTCCTTTGACATAAAGACGCAGACGCCTCCGCTGTAGTTGTAAATTCCTTTGATTTTAAATGTATATTTTGTTTTTTCGTATTTTTCTTTTAGTGTGATTGAATCCCCAGGCTCCAACAGAAATTTTTCTGCATAAGCACTGGAAATATAAACTCCGTCATCATCGATAAGATCCACATCAACATACTTGCTGTCCGGCTGAATTCCATACAGAATCACTTCATCTGTTTTGTATTTACTTGGCAATGTCTCAAGTGAATACGCACTGAATACTTCTGCATCTTCATTATCCGTTTTCTTCGTTCCATAAGAGAACTGTAAAAGCTCCAGCATACTGTCCAGTTTGTTTCCGCTCATCGCACTTACCGGAACCTCCAGCATATACTGGTATTTTGCAAGCATATTGCTCCGGATATCCTGCTGATAATGCGAAAGTACTGATGGCAGCAAAAGCCCAAAGAACAAAAGCAGATTCGCAAATATAATTCCAATAAAAAGTACGATGTAATTACTCATATTCTGGAAGATCACACGAAGTCGGAACCGATGGAAGATTCCAAGCTTCGGACTTAGCCGGACTGCTCTTTTCCGCCTGCTTCCAGAAAGATCTCTTCTCAGGAATTTCAACGGTGAAAGCCTCAGCTTGTAACGAAGGATTCCATAGTTGACCACCAGCATGATCAGCACCGGAACTACCGTTGTCATCCAGAAAGCATCTGCATTCCATGCTGTCACATAGGTCGGCAGACTATAACTTCCATAATACATCCCCGCACATACCTTTTTCAGTGCTGTATAACCCAGAATATTTCCGATCACCGCACCGATCAGCGTGACGATCACCGGAAGTGCCATGTAATGTCCGATCAGTTCTTTTCTTGTATACCCAGAAGCCCGCAGAGTTCCGATCACGCCTGCTTCTTTCCGGATCGTATTGCTGATCGTTATTCCAAATACAAACGCAATGATCACAATGATCATATAGAGGAGCATTGTGATCATTGCACGGTCACTCCCCATATCATCACCGGTAAATGTAATTGCCTGGTTCAGATACTGTGGCACAAAAGACTCCAGAGTGACTTCTTCCCCTAGTGCTTCCATCAGATCTTCCGACATCTTTTTTTCCTGTTTTTCATTTTTCGGTTCTTTGTCATACACCCAGGAATAACTGTACTGAATCTTATCCTGATTCAGAGATTCAAACTCTTCCGGTGTTACAACCGATACCCCGAATTTGATTGCATCAAACATGCTGTCATTATTGTTCTGGAACAGGCAGCTATAGTCAGACAGTGCCACAAATCCTGTGACTTTCCACTTTTGTGAACCACTTTTCAGTGTATCTCCGACAGAAATCTTATTATTGTCCGCATACATACGGTCAATTGCCATTTCTCCTGCTTTTTCAGGAAGCTTTCCTTCCATCAGGCACACCAGGTTGATCTTTTCCCTGTTTTTGAAAATACGCATGGTACTTCCATTGTCCAGGGCCTCTTCCAGATAAAAGTTTTCATACAGCGTTACACCATTTTTCTCAATGTTCTCCCTCTGCGACTTCGTGATTTTCTTCTTTATCCGGAAATTTCCATCTTCGATTTTGTACTTTTCAAAGCCTTCATTATATGCTTTCAGCATACTTCCATCTGCAACCAGAAAACCAGATACAAATCCGATCGTTGCGATCATAAGAATCAGCACCACCAGATACTTTCCAATCTCACTTTTCAATTCCCGTGGAAGTCTTTTTCTTAAAGGACTCTTCATAACCCGCGTCCTCCTTACCATTCCAGCTCACTTGCTGATAGCTTGTGTTCATTACAATAATTCTTGCGAATCATACCGTCACGCAGCTTTACTACCCGGTCCGCCATATCCTTGATCGCATCATTATGTGTAACCATCACGATCGTATTTCCATATTTCTGGTTAACGGTCTCGATCAGCTTCAGGATTTCCTTAGAAGTATTATAATCCAGCGCACCTGTCGGTTCATCACAGAGCAGAATATCCGGATTTTTCACGATTGCACGCCCGATTGCTGTCCTCTGCTGCTGTCCTCCGGAAAGTTGGTTTGGCAGCTTGTTCTGATGCTCATAAATTCCCAGTGTGTGCATCAGTTCATCCACATCCAGCGGACGGTCACTCAAATAAGCACCAACCTCAATATTTTCCCTGAGGGTCAGGTTCGGAATCAGATTGTACATCTGGAAAATGTAACCCAAATGCTTTCTCCGGTACAGTGACAGCTTCTTCTCTGTCATATCCTCCAGCTGTTCTCCGTCAATCGTAATACTTCCTTCATCTGCCCCATCAATGCCGCCTATAATATTCAGAAGAGTTGATTTTCCGGAACCGGATGGTCCCAGAAGCACACAAAATTCTCCTCTTTCAATTTCCAGATCAAGTCCTTTCAGAACATTTACCCGGCTGTCGCCTGTTCCAAACGATTTTTTGATCCCCTTAATCTCTAAAAACATTCCTCTACTCCTTCCTTTAGTTACTCGCATCGTAGTAATGTTATGTTTCATACACTCATGTTAGATTAGACTTACTTTTTTGTCAATATTTTAATTTTTATTTTTTCAAAAAGATATTGACAAATGGGAGGAAAATTTTTAAAATAATTATCTGTGTAATTTTATACCAAAATCTTTGTGGATTTTTCTGGATATCAAAATAGATGTCTACTTTTCGCCACATAACTTGTTGCAGACAGCGGCAGTTATGTGGCTTTTTATGTATCGGGCTTCTGCCCTTTTTTACAGATTTTGTACCTTATGCTTTATATTTATCAGGAGGAATGTTTATGAACCAGACTTACATGAAAGAAAAACCGATTCTGCCGCTTCTGCTTTCCATGGCTCTGCCAATGGTGATCTCAATGATGGTCAACTCTCTTTATAATATTGTTGACAGCTATTTCGTTGCACGGATCAGTGAAGAAGCAATGACTGCTCTGTCCTTAGTCTACCCGATCCAAAATTTTATCACCTCAGTCGGTGTCGGCTTTGGAATCGGGATCAATGCTGCCATTGCCTTTTTCCTTGGCGCCCAGGATCAGAAAAAAGCGGATACAGCTGCCACACAGGGACTTTTTCTCTCTGTCATCCACGGTATTGTTCTTACCGTAGTCACAATTGCCGTAATGCCGCTGTTTTTACAGATTTTTACAAAAGACGTGACCGTTATTCAGATGGGAAATGCCTACTCCCGGATCGCATTTGGATTTTCCATTGTAATCTCTCTTGAAATTACCTGGGAAAAAATTTTTCAGGCAGTCGGACGGATGCGCGTGTCCATGATCTGCATGATGAGCGGATGTATTTTCAATATCGTACTGGATCCACTTCTGATCTTCGGAATCGGACCGTTCCCGAAAATGGGAATTGAAGGAGCCGCACTTGCAACCGGTCTTGGTCAGGTTGTCACACTGGTACTGTACCTTGCCTTTTATTTTACCAGACCGCTTCCGGTGAAGATTCATAAAAGCTGCCACGTAGATCGTGCCATGGCCGGACGGCTTTACGCGGTTGGAATCCCTGCCACTTTGAATATGGCATTTCCATCCCTGCTTATCACCGCACTGAATGGGATTCTCTCCGCCTACTCCCAGGTTTACGTGGTGGTGCTCGGAATCTATTACAAGCTTCAGACCTTCCTGTATCTTCCGGCAAATGGAATCATCCAGGGAATGCGTCCGCTGATCGGATACAACTACGGTGCCGGTGAGACAAAACGTGTCCACAGACTGTTTGCCGATACCCTTTATCTGAGTCTTGGGATCATGCTCTTTGGTACCGTTTTCTGCCAGCTCTTCCCGGATTCACTGATTGCACTGTTCAGTTCTAATCCGGAAACCATTCATGCAGGAGGAATGGCACTTCGGATTATCAGCCTCGGATTTTTAGTTTCTTCCGTGTCCATCACCAGCTCTGGTGCACTCGAAGGACTTGGAAAGGGAACACCGTCCCTGATCATCTCACTGTGCAGATATACGATCATCATTATTCCGACCGCATTTATCTTAAGCCGGATCTTCGGGGCTTCCGGGATCTGGTACGCATTCGGAATTACCGAATTTGCAACTGCTGTGATCGCCTATATGACTTACCTGCGGGCAACCATAAAAAACTAGACATATCTGCATCAAAAAATTCTACTACTTTTTCGATACAACAAAAAACCGCAAATCCGGATTTGCTCTTTACAATACTGCAAATCTCCGGATTTACGGTTTTTAATTTTCTCTTTATTTTACTTTTCCATCCCAGTCCGACTTTTTATTTGCAGACTATTCTTCTTCGCTGATAATATGTCTCGCAACATAAACACCACTTGCAGATGCATGGGACAGAGAATGTGTAACACCACTTCCGTCACCGATCACATACAGTCCCTTATAGCAGCTTTCCAGATTCTTATCGATCTCTACTTCCATATTGTAGAATTTTACTTCCACACCATAGAGAAGGGTATCGTCATTTGCTGTACCAGGTGCTACCTTATCCAGAGCATAGATCATCTCAATGATTCCATCCATGATTCGCTTTGGAAGAACCAGACTCAGATCACCAGGCGTTGCTGATAAGGTTGGTGTTACCAGACCTTCTTCAATACGCTTTTCTGTACTTCTTCTTCCACGTACCAGATCACCAAAACGCTGTACGATCACACCACCGCCTAGCATATTGGAAAGTCTTGCGATACTTTCACCATATCCGTTACTGTCCTTAAATGGCTCAGAGAAATGCTTTGCAACCAGAAGGGCAAAGTTGGTGTTGTCCGTCTTTTTTTCATTTCCTTCATAGCTGTGTCCGTTTACTGTGATGATACCATTGGTATTTTCATTTACTACAATACCGTTCGGATTCATACAGAAAGTACGCACATTGTCCTCGAATTTTTCTGTACGGTATACAATCTTGCTCTCGTAAAGCTCATCTGTCAGGTGTGCGAAGATCACTGCCGGAAGCTCTACACGGACACCAATATCCACACGGTTTGATTTGGTCGGGATTGCAAGATCCTTGCAGACCTTTTCCATCCATTTGCTTCCGCTTCGTCCGACAGAAACTACACATTTCTTACATTCATAAGCGCCATTTTCACATATAATGCGGTATCCGCCATCAGTGATCTCGATTGTCTCAACCGGTGCATCAAAGAAGAAGTCCATTTTATCCTTCATCTGATCATAAAGATTCTGAAGAACGACGTAATTGATATCTGTTCCCAAATGACGTACAGATGCATCCAGAAGATTCAGCTTGTTCTGAAGACAAAGCTTTTTAAATTTTGTTCCGGCTGTGGAGTACAGTTTTGTCCCTTCTCCACCATTTTCCATATTGATCTCATCGACGTACTTCATCAGCTCAACAGCCTGCTTTTTACCGATATACTCAAATAAAGTTCCGCCGAAATCATTGGTGATATTGTATTTTCCATCTGAAAATGCTCCGGCTCCGCCAAATCCGCACATGATCGAGCAGCGTTTGCAGTTGATACAGCTCTTTACTTTTTCGCCATCAATCGGACATTTTCTCTTTTCCAGCGGATAACCTTCTTCAAATACTGCGATCTTGCAGTCTGGTTTCTTTTTCATCAACTCATAAGCAGCAAAAATTCCGCCTGGTCCGGCACCGATAATAATTACATCATACTTCATCCGTATATCTCTCCTTTTATTTGCATGATAAAATATAATTTTCACTAAATTGCCTGTGTCATAAATATAGACTGTAATATATGTACAATTCTATACTATGTCACATAATAAAACTGCCGCATATCTGTCTGTATCCAGATGATTCTGCACGGCAGTTGTTCTTCTTTTGCACAACCTTTCATATTTTAAGAGAAATCTTTCTTTTCGTCAAGGTGTTTCTTTCTTTTTTGTATGAATTTTGCATGAATTTATTTTGTTTTTTATATAGATTTTGTTATATTTTTCATTATCCAGTTTTTATATTTGCACTGTCAAAAATCTTTCTGTTTCTATATTGCTGTTTCTGCTACCCTTTTCATTTTCTGGCGGATTTACAGCTTCACGATGGTCGGCTCATGTTCCATTGCCGGAATAATCTTCTCCACCAGATCTTTTGTCCGAAGTCTGAGACTCGATGTATTGATGCATGGATGACATCCTATATATTCTCCTGTAAGCACATCTTCATCGATCAGAAGCCGTACCATCCTGTCCTTATCATTCATCAGTCCAAGCACACTTAAAGATCCCGGCGTGATGTCCAGATATTGTTCCATATACTCCGCTTTTGCAAAAGAAAGTCTGGACGAACCGATCTGTGCTGACAGCTCCTTTGTTTTAAACACCTTATCCCCCGGAAGCATCAGTAAATAAAATTGTGTCTCCTGTCGGTTGCATAAAAGCAGATTCTTACAGATTGTCGCCTCCAGCATCCGGTCAATTTCCTCGCATGCTTCCATTGTCATTGCGGCTTCATGGTCGATTCTCTGGTAGGTGACTCCTAGCGAATCCAGGAAATCATATACGCGGATTTCCTTATCCAATCTGCCTTGTGTGTCTGTTGGTCTTCCGTTTACTAATTCCATGTAGTTCTCCTCCGTCCTAGACTTTATTCTTTTTAAACATTTCATTCTCTGCATACTTGTATAGCAAATGTTCATCGCGGTGTAAGATTTTTCCAAACAGCTCTATCTCTCCATCAGAGTATCCTTCTCCCCAACAAGCTAATTATATCATAAGTCCTTTTATATCAAATATTTTTCTATCAGATTCTCTATTATCTTTGAATTCAATACATTTTGTTCTGTCTCAAAAGTTATAATCAACCGATCGCCAGGATATATATGATTTATTTGATACAATTCTATTTTTCGCACAGCTGCTCTTGCATAATCCTGTTTATCCATCATTCCCTCATGTTCCCAGTATATTTCTTGATAAGTCTTTTTTGATAAAAATGTAAAATCTGGATACACTGTACCGTATCCTTTCAGATGAAGTGGTTTTTCATATTTGTAAAGGATGTTTTTTCTATAAAAATAATCTGCTAATATCTTCTCTGACTTTGATCTGACACGTTCTCCCTTCTCAGTAAGAATTAATGGTGTTCCCTCCTTAAACTCTTTCCCCTGATATTCTTCTTCATACCATTTTGTAAGCAGCTGATCCCATGTTGGTTCGATCGGAGTTACCAGTAATTGTCTCGCTTTATTCATAGACGTATAAATTTTCTCAATTTCATCATCCGAATAATTTTTTGTTATTCTCTTTATTTGTTTAAGCCTTGCTTCTCCCTTTTTTACCACTGCCTTATTATAACCTTTTTGCGCCAGGCGCTTTGGCAATTCTTTATTATCTCTTGGAATGTAGACTCCTTTGTTATCATCTATACATTGATAATAGCGCGGCTTATTTTTATCTATTGAAATTCTGAGGTGTCCTTCTGGTACTGTTGTATTCAAATCAGCTTTAGCTTGCGTAACAACTTTCTCCAAATGTTCCTGCATCTGAAGAAGCATGTTTTCTAATTCATACATATATATATACATTTCTCCTTTGCTTTTCTATTTTTCAAATCCTAATCAATTCATTTCGAGAATTTTCTTGATTTGTTTCGAATTTTGAAAATTATAATCAACTCATTCCTATAATCTTCTTGATTTATTTCGAGTTTTGTCAATTACAATCAACTCATTTCTGTAATCTTTTTGATTTTCTTTGAGTTTTTTAGAATACAATCAATTTATTTACATCATCTTCTTGATTTATTTTCATTTTTCCGGTATGCAATCAATCTATTTCTGAAATTATCTTGATTTATTTTCATTTTCAGGAATTATAATCAATCCATTTCTGGAAACTTCTTGATTTATTTTCATTTTTTTTGGAATTATAATCAACCTATTTAATTAGACTGTCTTGATTTGTTTTAGCTTGTAATAATTTGCAATCAATTTACTCTTTGCAAAAATGATTTGATAAAAGATTTTTTGATTTGGTGGATTCAGTGTATCATATATATTCTGAAAAGAACAGTAAAATTTTCATTTTAATCATAATTTAATATTTCTAATCTATAACTAGATAAAATAAGAGAGCGTGTGAAAAAACGAAAGGTTTTTTCACACGCCCTCTTATTATTTATTTCTTGCTATACGCAATATGCTTATTTTGCATTCTTCTGAGCGATTGCAGCCTGAGCAGCAGCCAGACGAGCGATCGGTACACGGAATGGTGAGCAAGATACATAATCAAGACCAATGCTGTTGCAGAATTCTACAGAGCTTGGATCTCCACCATGTTCTCCACAGATACCAACGTGAAGTTTCGGATTAACCGGTTTTCCGAGTTCGATAGCCATCTTCATAAGTTTACCAACACCTGTCTGGTCAAGTTTAGCAAATGGATCGTTCTCGAAGATCTTAGCGTCATAGTAAGCTTCAAGGAACTTACCAGCATCATCACGTGAGAATCCGTATGTCATCTGTGTAAGGTCGTTTGTACCGAAGCAGAAGAAGTCAGCTTCTTTTGCGATGTCATCAGCTGTAAGAGCAGCTCTAGGAATTTCGATCATTGTACCAACTTCGTACTCAAGGTCGCTTCCTGCAGCAGCGATTTCAGCGTCAGCTGTTTCTACTACAAACTTCTTAACATATTTAAGCTCTTTGATATCGCCAACCAGCGGGATCATGATTTCCGGTTTAACATTCCAATCCGGATGAGCTTTCTTAACATTGATAGCAGCACGGATAACTGCGCTTGTCTGCATCTTAGCGATTTCCGGATAAGTTACAGCAAGACGGCATCCACGATGTCCCATCATTGGGTTGAATTCGTGCAGAGAGCTGATGATTGCTTTGATCTGGTCAACAGATTTGCCCTGTGCATCAGCAAGTTTCTTGATATCTTCTTCTTCTGTTGGAACGAATTCATGAAGCGGTGGATCAAGGAAACGAATAGTAACCGGATTTCCTTCCAGTGCTTCATAAAGTTTTTCGAAGTCTCCCTGCTGTTCCGGAAGGATCTTAGCAAGTGCAGCTTCTCTTTCTTCTACTGTTTCAGAGCAGATCATTTCACGGAATGCATCAATTCTGTTGCCTTCGAAGAACATATGCTCTGTACGGCAAAGTCCGATACCTTCAGCACCAAGTTCGCGAGCTTTCTTAGCATCAGCTGGTGTATCAGCATTTGTACGAACTTTCATAGTTCTGTACTTGTCAGCCCATCCCATGATTCTTCCGAATTCACCTGCGATTGTAGCGTCTACAGTCGGGATGATTCCGTCATAAATGTTACCTGTAGATCCATCAAGAGAGATTGCATCTCCTTCATGGTATTCTTTTCCACCAAGTGTGAATTTCTTGTTTTCTTCATCCATGTTGATGTCACCACAACCAGATACACAGCATGTTCCCATACCACGTGCAACAACGGCTGCGTGTGATGTCATACCACCACGAACTGTCAGGATACCCTGAGCAGACTTCATACCTGTGATATCTTCCGGTGATGTTTCAAGACGTACAAGAACAACTTTTTCTCCTCTTGCAGCCCATTCTACAGCATCATCAGCTGTGAAGACGATCTTACCACAAGCAGCTCCTGGAGATGCTCCAAGTGCTTTAGCCATCGGTACAGCAGCTTTCAGTGCAGCTGCATCGAACTGTGGATGAAGCAGTGTATCAAGGTTACGAGGATCGATCATAGCAACTGCTTCTTCTTCGGTTCTCATTCCTTCATCAACGAGATCGCAAGCAATCTTAAGAGCAGCCTGAGCTGTTCTCTTACCATTACGTGTCTGAAGCATGTACAGTTTACCATGTTCTACAGTAAACTCCATATCCTGCATATCTCTGTAATGTGTTTCCAGAGTCTTGCATACTTCTTTGAACTGCTTGAATGCTTCTGGGAATTTCTGTTCCATTTCTGAAATGTGCATTGGTGTACGAACACCTGCAACTACGTCTTCTCCCTGAGCATTTGTAAGGAATTCTCCGAACAGTCCGTTATTTCCTGTAGCTGGGTCACGTGTAAATGCAACACCTGTACCACAGTCATCACCCATGTTACCAAATGCCATCATCTGTACGTTAACAGCAGTTCCCCATGAATACGGGATATCGTTGTCACGACGGTATACATTTGCTCTCGGGTTGTCCCATGAACGGAATACGGCTTTGATAGCTCCCATTAACTGTTCCTTTGGATCTGTCGGGAATTCAGCACCGATTTTTTCTTTATATTCTGCCTTGAACTGGTTAGCTAATTCGTGAAGATCTTCTGCTGTAAGTTCAACGTCCTGTTTAACGCCTCTTTCAGCTTTCATCTTGTCGATCAGTTCTTCGAAGTATTTTTTACCTACTTCCATAACTACGTCAGAGTACATCTGAATAAATCTTCTGTAGCAGTCCCAAGCCCAACGTGGGTTGCCTGATTTTTCAGCAAGTACATTGACAACGTCTTCGTTAAGACCAAGGTTCAGGATTGTATCCATCATACCAGGCATAGATGCTCTTGCACCAGAACGAACGGAAACAAGAAGTGGATTCTCTTTATCACCGAATTTCTTTCCTGTGATTCCTTCCATCTTTGTAATAGCTTCCATGATCTGAGCCATGATTTCTTCATTGATCTGTCTTCCGTCCTCATAATACTGAGTACAAGCTTCTGTTGTGATTGTGAAGCCCTGTGGCACTGGAAGACCTAAGTTTGTCATTTCAGCAAGGTTAGCGCCTTTTCCACCAAGCAGGTTTCTCATATCGGCATTACCTTCTGTAAACATGTAAACCCATTTTGTTGCCATTTTACAATTCCTCCTCGTTATTGGTAATTGATATATATAAAACTTGAAAATCACAGTCAGACTGGTAACTGTCTGCTCTTTTCATATCTTATATCGCCCTTAAAAAACGGATTTTACCGCACTAATATTGTAAATGTTTTAACTGTGATAGTCAACCCTTATGCACTTTTTTTCGTACAAAAAAAGTGATTTTATCGAAGAGTTCAATTCCTTCAAGTGATTTCTTCTATAAAAAAAATCTCCGTAATTAAATTTCTTTTATATACTATAAATTTTGTTATTATCAGAAAAAACTCAGGCAAAACCGGACTGTATCCATTGTTTTGCCTGAGTTCTTTTCATCTCTTACATATTCAGAAGGAATGCTCTGTATCCCTTTACTGCTTCATACACATCAGCTTTGCTGCTGACTTCATAAGGTGCATGCATGGAAAGTACAGCAACACCGCTGTCGATCACTTCCATACCATAATTTGCCATAATATATGCGATGGTTCCGCCGCCGCCTACATCGACTTTACCAAGTTCTGCGAACTGGTAAGTAACGCCTGCATCGTCCATCACCTTGCGCAGTCTTGCAAGATATTCTGCATTTGCATCATTGGATCCGCTCTTTCCGCGGCTTCCTGTAAACTTGTTGAATGCAAGTCCCTTTGTAAAGAAAGCGGCACTTCTCTTTTCAAATGCTTCTGCAAACATCGGATCATAAGCAGCACTTACGTCAGAAGAAAGCATTCTTGAATTAGCAAGTGCACGGCGTACCTTCAGTTCAGATTCACCTTCTGTAAGTGCAACAAGCTCTGCAACTGTATTTTCAAAGAAACGAGAATGCATTCCTGTTGCTCCGACGCTTCCGATCTCTTCTTTATCTACTAACAGACAGCATCCTGTACGCTTTGCATTTTCCACATCCAGCATAGCGAACAGAGAAGTAAATGCGCAGACTCTGTCATCCTGTCCATAAGAAAGGATCATGCTGCGGTCAAATCCACAGTCTCTTGCCTTTCCGGCCGGAACAATTTCCAGCTCAGCCGACGCAAAATCCTCTTCTTCGATTCCATAGTTCTCTTTTAAAATATGAAGTACGTTAGCCTTGATCGTTTCTTTTTCTTCTTCATCAAGTCCCTCCGCTTTATCAAGCGGACTGTTTCCAATCAGAAGATCCAGCTTTTCTCCTTCAATCACTTCACTTGCTTTCTTTGACATCTGGTTTGCTGCAAGATGAACAAGAAGGTCTGTAATAACAAATACCGGATCAGACTCTTTTTCCCCAATGCTGATCTCTTCTACGCTTCCATCTTTTTTCGCAACAACACCATGAAGTGCCATCGGTCCTGTTACCCACTGGTATTTTTTGATTCCACCATAGTAATGTGTATCCAGATAAGCCATTCCTTCACTTTCATATAATGGATTCTGTTTCACATCAATACGTGGTGAATCGATATGAGCTCCAAGGATATTCATACCGTTTGAAAGCGGTTCTTCGCCCATACGGAACATGGCAAGCATTTTTTCCATGCATACCGCATATACTTTATCTCCTGCTTTCAGGCTCTTTCCTTCTTTCAGAACATCTTTGATATCCTGATATCCTGCTTCTTTCGCCATCTCAACCGCAAGCTTTACGCATTCACGCTCTGTCTTTCCGGCATCCAGGCAGGCTTTGTACTTTTCATTGATTTCATGAAGTTCTTTTTTGGCAGCTTCATCATAAGAGCTCCAGAGATTCTTTTTTTCTTCCATTTCTATACCTCTCTTCAATTCAGTTGGGATTCCCCACAATATTTTTAGTATAATCCTCTCCCGATAAGAAGTCAATTATTACCCTTTAACTTTACAAGCATTTCCGTCATCGTTTCCTTCAAAACCGGATGCCGTTTATGCGGTGCGATCTCACACATTGGTCCAAGCACAAATTCCCTGTTCTGCATATCGATATGTGGTATACATAAATCATCCTCTTCAATGATCTGATCCCCATAGAAAATGATGTCCAGATCCAGTGTTCTCGGTCCCCATCTGCGGATCCGCTTTCTTCCGGCTTCCTGCTCAATTCGGTGTAACAGCTCCAGAAGCTCATGCGGGGTAAGCAGTGTTTCCATTTTCAGTGCCCCGTTCAGGAATTCATCCTGATCCGTCACGCCATATGGCTCGGTTCCGATCAGTTTCGATACCTTCAGGACTCTGCAAAGTTTTTCATTTTTCAGCTCTTCTACCGCATTCTCAATGTATTTTTTCTTATCACCCATATTCGATCCGAGTGCGATAAACGCTTCATTCCAGCAACGTTCAATCTTCACGGAAACCGTCTCAAGCGGCAGTCCTACCGGTGCCCATGGTTTCTTTACTTCCACCATGACTTTCCGGATCTTCTCATCAAATAATAAGATCTCTTCTGCAAGCTGCTCTGCTACTGCTTCGATCAGCCTGTAATTCTTCTCTTCCATCTTTTCTTTTATCAGATGGGAAATGGTTCCGTAATTCACAGACGCTTCCAAATCATCCGTTTTTCCCGCCTTGCGTGTATCCACATATAAAATACAGGAAACCAGAAACTTCTGTCCCAGTCTGTTTTCTTCCGGATACACCCCATGATTTGCAAATATTTCCAGGTTTTCAATTTTTATCTGATCCATCTTTTTCTCCTGCTTACTCTCTTGCCAGAATCACTTCTGTCATCTTGATCGCTCTGCGATTTTTCTCAGCATCATGAACGCGCACAAATCCATAATGACTCTGTACTGCCATCACGGTTGTGACAAGAGTTCCTTCTTCTCTTTCTGTTACCGGCAGATCCAGTGTCAGACCGATCATGGATTTTCTGGAAGTTCCAAGAAGCATCGGATATCCAAGTCCGTTAAAAAGATCCAGATGCTTCATCACATCCAGGTTCATCTCGTAGGTCTTTCCAAATCCAACCCCCGGATCCAGCATGATCCGGTCATCTCCAATCCCAGCCGCTTTCGCTGTATCTACACACTTCTGCAATTCTGCATACATATCCTTCAGGAAATTCTTGTACACCGCCTCATTTTTATTATGCATCAGACAGCATGCCGCATCATATTTTTTCACAAGACCTGCCATCTTTTCATCGTACTGGAATCCCCAGATATCATTTACCAGATCTGCCCCTGCCTGAAGTGCTGCCTCTGCCACATCACTCTTATAAGTATCAATCGAAACCGGCACATCAAAATTCTTTTTGACAGCCTCGATAACCGGCGCAGTTCTTGTAATTTCTTCTTCTGACGTAATCTGCTGGTGTCCTGGTCTTGTGGACTCTCCTCCGATATCCAGGATATCGGTTCCGCCTTCTAAAAGCTCTTCTGCATGACGCATTGCCGCATCATAACCGTTCCACTTTCCCCCGTCCGAAAAAGAATCCGGTGTCACATTCAGTATTCCCATAATATAAGTATGTTTTGCTGTGTCAAATTCTTTATTCCCAATTTTCATTTTGTTTCCTCGTTTTCTACCAGATGATTTTCTGATTCTTCTTTTCTCCGCTCCAGTTACAGTCCTTCTCAGCCGGACACGTATAACACGCACGGGAAATCTTATCTGCATCATAAAGAATTTCTGCAAGCTGCCACTTATCCTGCCCTGCATTTTCTGTCTCTTCTGCATTGCCCCGGTGACTTAAAATTGCAAAAAGAATCCTGTCCGACTCCTCCTTTGTAAATCCAGTCTCTTCCAGAATCCTTTTTGCAATTTCAGCACTCGCTATCTCATGGGGAACTCCCGCCTTATATTGCTGCCATTTCCCGATGTCATGAAGTAATGCCGTCGCATAAATCTCTTCTTTTCCAAAGGCATATCCACGCTCCATCGAAAAAATATACATCAGACGTGCCACGTCCAGAAAATGGTTCATATCATGATGGCAGAATATTCTTTCCTTTTCTGCATCTTTATTCTTTACCAGTCCTTCTATAAAAAGAGGATGCTCATATATTTTCCAGATTCTCTGCATCCTCCTCTGCTCTTCCAGTTTTCGTTTTATTTCCATCGCACTAACCTATCATACGGAAAAATATGTTCTGCAGCTTTTCATTTTCTTCAAATGCACCTCTTGTAACAACACTGACCGTCTTGCTTCCCGGCTTCTTGATCCCACGCATGGTCATACACATATGCTCTGCCTCAGCAAGTACCATCACTCCCTTTGGATGAAGATTCTCCATCAGGGCATCCGCGATCTGTGCTGTCATCTGCTCCTGCAGCTGAAGTCTTCTGGCAAACACTTCCACAGTCCGTGCAAGCTTGCTAAGTCCCACTACCTTTCCATCCGGAATATAGGCAATATGAACCTTTCCGTAAAATGGCAGCATATGATGTTCACACATGGAATAAAACGTAATATCTTTTTCCACAACCATCTCATTGTTTTCTGCTGTAAATGTCTTTTTAAGGTGTTCCGCTGCATCCTCATTCATTCCGCCACAGATTTCTTCATACATTCTTGCAATCCGGTCCGGTGTCTCAGCCAGTCCTTCCCTATCCGGATCTTCACCGATTCCTTCCAGCAAAAGACGGATTGCCTGTTCTACTTTTTTATGATCTACCATAATGTTCTCTCTTCCTTTTTTCTTTCAAACACGTTTGTTTCCCGTTCAAGTCTTATCACTTCTCCCAGATAAGATAAGGAACCAAACACCAGAACAACATCTTCTTTCCCACATTCTGCTTTTGCTTTTTCAAGCGCATCTGCAATGTTCTCTGCCGGTTCTGACTGTACGTTCTTGGCCTTTAATACTTCACATAATCTCTCTTTTCCCAGATTCCTCTCCCCATTTGGAAGATCGATCGTATACACCTTTGAAAGATACGGAGCCATGATCTCTGCGATTTGTTCATATTCTTTATCTTTAAAAACCCCCATCACACCGATAATCTTTCTGTCCGTCAGATAGGTTCTCACATTTTCCGCAAGTCTTCTTGCGGCATCCCTGTTATGCGCTCCGTCGGCGATCACGGTCGGTTCTTTTTCAAGTACCTGAAACCGTCCAGGCCATGTCACTTTCACAAATCCCTTTCTTACAGCGTCTTCCGGAATCGGAACACCGCTCCTTCTTAACGCATCCACAGCTTCCAATACTGTCGCCGCATTGTCAATCTGATATCTGCCAGCCAGGCGAAGACGGATATCTTTATATTCTCCATAAGAAAAAATCTGTCCATCCATCGTTTCTTCAGAAATCACAGCCTTTTCCGGATGCGAAACCACAAACCGGCATCCACACTCTCCGGCCTTTTTCTGGAGGATATCGGTCACAGACATCTGCTGTGGCGACGTGACAACTGCCAGACATGATGGTTTTATAATTCCGGCTTTATTTTCTGCTATCTCTTCTAATGTGTTTCCCAGCACTCCGATATGATCCATACTGATCGATGCAAAAATACTCAAAACAGTTGTATCTATTACATTTGTCGCATCAAGAAGCCCACCCATCCCGGCTTCCAGAACGACATAATCACACTGTTTTTCTCTGAAATAGAGAAATGCGATCGCTGTTTCTATCTCGAAAACAGTTACGGTGAGATCCGTTTTTTCTTCTACTTTTTCTGCTGCCTCTTTCACCTGAGATACAAAAGGGGCGAGCTCGTCCTCCGCCATCCATTGGCCATCAACCTGAAATCGTTCCATATATCCCATCACGGTCGGAGAACAGTATCTTCCGGTCCGGTATCCAGCCTGCTGCAGGATACCGGAGAGTCCGGCGAGAATCGATCCTTTTCCATTAGTCCCGGCTATATGTATAAATTTCAAATCTTTCTGCGGATTTCCAAGCTCACCCAATAAGCTCTTTATACTATCTAAGCCAAGTACACTTCCGTATTTCGATACATGATCCAAATATACCCTTGCTTCTTCGTATAACATGATTTAATTTTCCTTTTTGTACTTTTCAGCATATGCTGATATCTGAATATTTTATCATATTCCCTTACTGCTGTACAGTTCTATTTCTTTTTCTTTGGTACAACGTGGATCGCTCCACCCTCTGCTTCTTCCAGGGCTTCTCCGATTCCTTCATTATACGTCGGATGTGCACGCATTCCCTTCAAAAGCTGTGCAACCGTCATTTTGTTTGCGATCGCAGTTACAAATTCACCAACCATGTCTGTGGCTCTTGCACACATCATCTGTGCTCCGAAAATCACATCTGTCTCTTCATCTGCCACAATCTTGATAAATCCTCTTTCTTCTTTTGTAATAAGCGATTTACCATTGGCACTCATGATAAATTTACCAGTCTTCACTTTGATTCCCTGTTCTTTGGCTGCATCTTCGGTAATACCTGCTGATGCGATTTCCGGATCTGTATAAACACATCCCGGAACCACATCCAGATTCACAGAAGGTTCTTTTCCCGCCAGCTGTTCTGCAACAACGATTCCCTGTGCACTTGCTGCATGGGCAAGCTGTGCACCAAAGATCAGATCACCGATCGCATAGACTCCCGGAATACTGCTTTCGAATTTGTCATTTACAAGAACGCGTCCTCTTTCCATATCCGGAGCAGCACCTTCTGCAAATAATCCGTCGGTATTCGGGCATCTTCCGACTGCACACAGAACATATTCTGCTTCTACAGTCTGTTCTTTTTCTTTTTCAACGAAGGTACATACACAAGTATCCCCTTCCATATGCACACCCTGTACTGCTGCTGATGTATGGCTTTCTACGCCACGTTTCTTCAGGATCAGTTTCAGGTTTTGTGCGATCTCTTTATCCATATTTGGAACCAGGCGCGGCATTGCTTCAAGAATGGTAACCTTAGATCCAAGTGCGGAATATACGGTTGCAAATTCTACACTGATCACACCACCACCGATGATAACCAGACTCTTTGGAACTTCTTTCAGCTTAAAAAGTTCATCACTTGTCAGAACTCTCGGAAGATCCATTCCCGGAATCGGAAGAATCAGTGGTTTGGAACCAGAAGCCAGAATGACATTCTCTGCTTCGACAGACTGTTCTTCATTCCCTGTAATCTTAACTTTTTTCCCCTCAAAAAGTGTGCCTTTTCCATAATATCTTGTTACGCCGTTTGCCTGCAGAAGCTGTTCTACTCCCTGAACAAGCTGTCCGGTTGTCTGCTCCTTATATTCCAGTATTTTTTCAAAATCATAAGTAACATCTGATGCTGAAATTCCGAAACGATCCGCTTCTTTGATTTCACGATATAATGTCGATGCATGAATCATTGCTTTTGCCGGAATACATCCCCTGTTCAGGCATGTTCCGCCGACTTCTCTCTCTTCGATCACTGCGGTCTTCATTCCAAGCTTCGCAGATTTGATTGCTGCCACATATCCTCCCGGACCGGCTCCAATTACTACTACATCAAACTTCTCACTCATTTTATTTCATCCTCCTACAGTTCCTCGCCCCGAATCCATTCGATAATGTCTTTCATCATCTCTTCTTCCTGTGGATCATCTGACCAGAAAAGCCCCAATTCCGTACAGATACTTTCCTTTCTGTACTTCAATCCTTTCAGATACTTCGGAAGTGTATGTATGAAATCCGGATTCAGTGCATCCGACCATGCAATTGCATCCTTGATCTTTCCTGATTCTACTGCAAACTGAAGTGTAATCCCTCCCCATCCAAAACGGTGGGAAAGCTCATACTGAAAATCAATTTTTCTGCCATAAAGCCAGTTCCATGAAGAGAAAAATTTCTCTTTTTCTGCAATTACTCCGGTATCAAGGTCTTCTATTTTTTTATCACATACCTTTAATCCGTATACCTTTTCAAATGACTGTTTAAGTGCCACCTTCAGTTCTTCCATTGTAAGCTCCGGAAGATAATCTCTTAAATTTGTCACTCTGGATTTTACTGAATCAACCCCCTTTGATTTCAGTTTATCCTTTGATACAGTCAGATATCTGGATAAGGTTTCCATGTTTACTCCTACCATGATCGTGCCATGATGATAGCAATGCTTTTCCTGCTCATAAAACGCATTTCCCGAGAATTTCTTTCCATCGATCAGGATATCGTTACGCCCGGATTTTTCAGCCTTCAATCCAAGGATCTCCATCGCTCCTATGATTACCTGAAGCTGCCGGTCCAGATCATATTCTTCTTTATTGATCAGAAATGTGAAGTTCATATTTCCCAGATCATGGTACACAGCTCCGCCACCTGACAGGCGTCTGGCAAGATGACCACCTTCTTCTTCAAGCTTTGTTGTTCTACATTCTTTCCAAGCATTTTGATTCCGTCCGATAACAACTGTATTCTGATTCTGCCACAGATAAAGAATACATTCTTTATCCTCGCAGTGGAGGAGCAAATACTCCTCCACTGCAAGATTTCTATATGGACTGAACTGATCGCTTTCAATATAAGTAATCTTTTCAATCATAGTTTTTCCCTCGCTTTAAGCTATAACTTATTAGTCCTGCCATTCGTATCGCAGATATGGATGTCTTGCTGCTCCAACCTCATCCATTCTTGTAACCGGTGTTGTAACAGGCGCCTGATGAAGCTGTTCGGCATCTGTTTCTGCGATTTCATACAGTTTGCGTAATACTTCTACTGCTTCATCAAGAGTTTCTTTGGACTCTGTCTCTGTCGGCTCTACCATCAGTGCTTCCTCAACGATCAGCGGGAAGTACATTGTCGGTGGATGGATACCGTTATCAAGAAGTCCTTTTGCAATATCCATTGCAGAAATTCCTGTTTTCTTTTTCAAATCTGCAATACTCATTACGAATTCGTGCATACATACCTCGTCATACGCCATTGTATAAAGGTCTTTCAGTTTGTTCATCATGTAATTTGCATTCAGAACTGCATTCTGGCTCGCTTCCGGAATACCTTCGCGTCCCAGTGTCTTCACATAAGTAAGTGCTTTTACGATGACTGTAAAGTTTCCATAGAAGCTCTTCATCTCACCGATGCTCTGTGGTTCTTTTACAAATTTCAGTTCTTCTTCCCCATCTACTACATAAGATGGAAGGAACGGAACCAGCATGCTCTTGCATCCAACAGGTCCGCTTCCAGGACCACCGCCACCGTGCGGAGTTGAGAATGTTTTGTGAAGATTCAGATGGATCACATCAAATCCCATATCTCCAGGGCGAACAGTTCCCATAACTGCATTTAAGTTTGCTCCGTCATAGTAGCAAAGTCCGCCACAGTTATGAACGATCTCCGTGATCTTCAGAATATTCTTATCAAAAAGTCCTACCGTATTTGGATTGGTAAGCATAAGTCCTGCTGTATCCTCTCCGCATACTTCCTGTAATTTTTCAAGATCAACACCACCATCCGGTGCAGATTCAATGCTGACTACCTGGAATCCTGCCATTGCCGCACTTGCCGGATTGGTTCCATGTGCAGAATCCGGAACGATAATTTTCTTTCTCTTTTCGTCTCCACGGCTCTTATGATATGCTTTGATCAGAAGAAGTCCTGTAAATTCTCCGTGAGCACCGGCTGCCGGCTGGAATGTCATACGATCCATACCTGTGATCTCGCAGAGAAGATTTTCAGATTCTTTGATGACTTCCAGGCATCCCTGTACCGTATGTGTCGGCTGCAGTGGATGGATCTCTGTGAATCCCGGAAGTGCTGCCATATCTTCATTGATCTTCGGATTGTATTTCATTGTACAAGATCCGAGTGGATAAAAACCATCATTCACACCATGTGATTTCTTTGCAAGTTCTGTATAATGTCTGCTCAGTTCAATTTCAGAAAGCTCTGGCAGATGAAGTTTTTTCTCTCTTTTATCTTTTTCCTGTGGAAGTGTTACTTCTACATCGCATTCTGGCAGTAAATCGCAACCTCTTCCAGGTCTGCTTTTTTCAAATATTAACATTACTGCACCTCCTTCAGAATCTGAACAACTGCGTCCATCTCTTCTTTGGTATTCACTTCTGTACAGCACCACAGAATTCTGTGTTCGTCAAGCGGAAATCCTCCAAGGATTCCTTTTTCCTCAAGTGCTGCAAGTGCTTTTGTGGCCGGAACATCGGATACAGTTACGAATTCATGGAAAAATTCTCCTTTGTTCTCGGTCTGATATCCAACTTTTGCAAGTTCTGCTGAAAGATAATGTGCTTTTGAAGTTGAAAGTGTTGCTGCTTTCTTAATCCCTTCATTGCCCATTGTTGCCAGATAAACGCCTACTGCAAGTGCGCAGAGTGCCTGGTTTGAGCAGATATTGCTGGATGCTTTTTCACGACGGATATGCTGTTCTCTTGCCTGAAGAGTAAGTACATAACCTTTCTTTCCATTGTGGTCTTCTGTCTGTCCAACGATACGTCCCGGAAGATTTCTCATCATCTTCTGTGTTGCAGCCATAAATCCAAGATATGGTCCGCCGAATGCAATAGAAAGTCCAAGTGGCTGTCCTTCGCCAACTGCCACATCAGCTCCATATTCTGCCGGTGTCTTTACTACACCGAGAGAAATCGGATTGACATTCATCACATATTTCGCACCAGCTCCATGTGTGATCTCACCAATCTCGGCTGCTTCTTCCAGATTACCGTAATAGTTCGGATGTTGGATCAGTACACATGCTGTCTGTGCATCTACATGTTCTTTCAGATATTCAATATCTGTAAGTCCGTCTTTTTCCGGAATTACTTCTATTTTCATTTCATTACCGAAGCAGTATGTTTTGATTGTTTCAAGAACATATGGATTCACGGTAGCTGAAACAAGTGCTTTGCTGCGTTTTCTGTCACGGCACATTGCCACACCTTCTGCGGATGCTTCTGCGCCATCATATACGCAGGCATTGGAAATATCCATTCCTGTCAGATCACAGATCATGGTCTGATATTCAAAGATCGACTGCAGGATTCCCTGGCTGATCTCTGCCTGATAAGGAGTATATGCAGTTAATAAATTTTCTTTTGAAATCACGCTCTTTACTGTTGCCGGAATAAAATGCCGGTAAGCGCCTGCGCCGCGGAAAATCGTCTTAAAGACCTGATTCTTTGCAGCAATATTTTCCATATCACGACGTACTTCTAATTCTGTTTTTCCTTCCGGAATATTAAGACCGCCCTGGATCTTTACTTCTGCCGGAATGTGTGCGAACAGATCATCAATTGTCTGAAACCCGATTTCTTTCAGCATTTCCTGACGCTGTTCTTTTGTATTCGGTACATAGCTTCCCATAAATGGTCCACCGCCTTTCCCTGATTATTCTTCGCTTGCTACAAATGCCTCATATTCTTCTGCTGAAAGAAGTTCCTCTGTTCCCGATACATCTTTTACTTTGATGAACCATGCATCATACGGAGCGCCATTGATCTTTTCTGGTGCGTCAAGAAGTTCTTCGTTGATTTCTTCAACTTCTCCTGTTACCGGTGAGTATACATCTGATACCGCTTTTACAGATTCAACATCTCCAAATACTTCTCCCGCTTCTACACTGTCTCCAGCTTCCGGAAGATTTACGAATACGAGATCACCGAGTGCTGACTGTGCATAATCCGTAAGTCCAATTGTCCAGACTCCACCTTCTTCTTTTACCCATTCGTGTGATTTTGTATATTTTAATTCTGCTCTTACTTCCATGATTTTAATCTCCTTTTCTTTTCAACTGCCGGTCGCCTTTTCCAAACACTCTCTATCGCTTTTTTCTGCGACCGGACTGTTAATCTATTTTCGTTATTACTTTCTTTTATTTTGCTCTCTTATAGAACGGAAGCTGCACAACTTCTGCTTCCACTCTTCTTCCACGTACATCTGCTTCTACTTTGTCGCCAATTGCTACGCTTCCGGCATCAACAAGTGCCATGGCGATCGGATATCCAAGATAAGGGCAATGCGTTCCGGATGTTGTATGTCCGATCTTCTGATCTCCAGCATACAGATCCTGATGTTCACGGATGATTCCTCTTCCTGTTACTTTAAGACCAATTCTTTCGATCTTTGGTGTTCCTCTGTCTTCTATGGCTTTCTTTCCGATGAATTCGTCTTTCTTCATCTTAACACCGAAGTTCAGACCTGTTTCAAGAGGTGATACTTCATCATCCATCTCATGTCCGTAAAGAGGCATTGCAGCTTCCATACGAAGTGTATCACGAGCACCAAGTCCACAAGGGATCAGTCCCTCTTCTTTTCCTGCTTCAAGAAGTGTCTCCCACATCTTTTCTGCCAGATCACTTGCCAGGTAGATTTCTACACCATCTTCACCGGTATATCCTGTCTTGGATACGATGCAAGGCATTCCGGCAACTTCTGCGCCAAATACTGCATGATAATATTTCTTTGGAATATTTTCTTCTGTTGTAAGTTTTCTTAAGATTTCCATCGCCTTCGGTCCCTGAAGAGCGATCTGTCCATACTGGTCGGATACATCTGTAAATGTAACCTCTCCTGACTGATGTGCGAGCATCCACTGATAATCCTTATCCTTGTTTGCTGCATTTACTACGATAAAATAGTGACCATCTGATCTTTTGTATACGATCAGGTCATCTACAGTTCCACCATTCTCGTTACACATCGGACTGTATCTTGCCTGTCCGTCTACCATATTTGTAAAATCGTTTGTAAGGATGTGCTGCAGATTGACAAGAGAATCTTTTCCTTCACAAAGGATTTCGCCCATATGAGATACATCAAAAAGTCCGGCCTGTGTACGTACTGCCATATGCTCTTTGATCACGCCTGTCTCATACTGAACCGGAAGAAGGTATCCGGCAAACGGCACGATCTTTCCACCTGCTTTTACATGAACGTCATAAAGGGGTGTTTTTAATTCCATTATTTTTTCCTCCTGTTATTCATAAAGTGGATATTTATCGCAGATCTTTGTAACTTCGGCACGGATTTCATCTGCTTTGGTATCAAAGTCTGTAATCGTCATCTTGATCAGTTTTGCGATGGTCTTCATATCTTCTTCTTTCAGACCTCTTGTTGTAACAGCCGGTGTTCCGATACGAACTCCACTGGTCACAAACGGGCTTGCAGGATCATTCGGAACTGCATTCTTATTAACTGTGATGTAAACTTCATCCAGTCTGTTCTGAAGTTCTTTTCCTGTGATGTTCATGTTCTGAAGATCTACCAGAATCAGATGGTTGTCTGTTCCACCGCTGACAAGGTTGAATCCTTCTTCAACCATGGCTTCTGCAAGTGCTTTTGCATTCTTGACAACCTGTTCCTGATAGGTTTTGAATTCCGGTTTTAATGCTTCTCCGAAGCATACAGCTTTTGCTGCGATAATGTGCATCAGAGGTCCGCCCTGTGTTCCCGGGAAGATTGCTTTGTTGATCGCTTTTGCATATTCTTCTTTGCACATGATCATTCCACCACGAGGTCCTCTGAGTGTCTTATGTGTTGTTGTTGTAACTACATCAGCATAAGGAACCGGGCTCTGGTGAAGTCCTGCTGCAACAAGACCTGCAATGTGTGCCATATCTACGAAAAGATAAGCTCCAACTTCTTTTGCGATATCTGCAAAAATATCAAAACGGATCTCTCTTGGATAAGCCGAAGCTCCTGCTACGATCATCTTTGGTTTGCATTCACGTGCAAGCTTTCTGATTGCATCGTAATCCAAAACACCGTCATCATTGACATTGTAAGGTACGAAATTGTAAAGGATACCGGAAAGGTTTACCGGTGAACCATGTGTAAGATGTCCGCCGTGTGCCAGGTTCAGTCCCATAACTGTATCACCTGGTTTGATCAGCGCCTGATATACAGCTGTATTCGCATTTGCTCCTGAATGTGGCTGTACACATGCATGGTCACATCCGAATAATTTCTTTGCACGTTCAATTGCAAGATTTTCAAGAATATCTACATCCTCGCATCCTCCATAATAACGTTTTCCCGGATAACCTTCTGCATACTTGTTTGTCGGTACAGTTCCCATCGCAAGCATAACTGCCGGGCTTACGATATTCTCTGATGCGATCAGTTCAAGGTTTCTACGTTGACGGCCAAGTTCTAACTGCAGCGCTTTCCCTACTTCTTCATCACATTCAGTAATGTAATTTGTTACATCTTCAATTCTGTTCATTCTCTTTTACCTCCTTAGAACCAACTACCTGGTCTTTTTTGCTCCCCTTCCGGTGTATTTGATTCAGAATTTTATCGTTTATATATGTATTTTTCTGAATATTTCCCTTTTTAGGGTACAAAAAAAACAGGCAAAAAAGTTTTCGTCATTGAAATCTTTTTTGTCTGCCTCTGTCCGTTCACCTGAAAGATCACCCGGACTTTTGCGCTATATAGTCCAGACTACTTCTTCGGTACAATACATATATATTGTTCTCCAGAGTGTTGTCCGAATATGTTCCTTTTGCCTGAGAGTTTCTGCTTGCCCCTTCGGCTCATGCTATACATTAAATAACGGTGCGCGCCGTCTGTACAACAAGTATCTCACATATTCATCCTCCAACCTTAACGTTAGTCTCATTATATAATTGTCGTTACAATTAGTCAAGCGTTAAATAATTTTCTTTATTGTTTATTATTTATCAGAATATTTAATAGTTTTTCCCTATAGGCATTGTTTTTTATTGACTATTTTTTAACTATATCATCGATTTTCTTTGTCTATTTTCACACTTGCCAGCATTTCCCCTGCCGCAAAAAAGTTTCCACCAGTAAAGTTGAATGACAAATGGGACAAATATAAGTGTTCAAATTCGATTGTTGTGCCATGGCGAGGAGACTCAGAAATTATGGAAGCCTCTGCTGACATAATTTTCGCTTTCAGAGGCTCCTCAGAATGGTTGGCACAACGGAATTTGAACACTTATATTTGTCCCATTTGTCTCACAACCTCCCAAACAAACTTTTTTGCACAAAAAGATCCGGACTTCCCAAACCTGGGAAATCCGGATCTTTTCAAATCTCTACCACTCAAATTTCTTCTCAAAGTACGCTTTGAGATCTTCAATTTTAATTCTTTCCTGCTGCATTGTATCACGGTCACGAACAGTAACTGCTCCGTCTTCTTCTGAATCGAAGTCATAAGTTACGCAGAACGGTGTTCCGATCTCATCCTGACGACGATATCTCTTACCGATATTTCCTCTATCATCAAATTCGCAGTTGTAGTATTTGCTAAGCATAGCATAAACCTTCTCAGCGCCCTCGTTCAGCTTCTTGGAGAGCGGAAGCACACCGATCTTAACCGGTGCAAGTTCCGGATGGAAATGCATCACAGTACGTGTAGAACCGTCTTCCAGTTCTTCCTCATCATATGCTGCGCAAAGGAACGCAAGTACCACACGGTCAGCACCAAGTGATGGCTCGATAACGTATGGAATGTATTTTTCATTGGTTTCATCATCAAAGTAAGTCAGATCCTGTCCTGATACATTCTGATGCTGTGTCAGGTCATAATCTGTTCTGTCTGCGATTCCCCACAGCTCGCCCCATCCAAATGGGAAGAGGAATTCTACGTCTGTTGTAGCCTTGCTGTAGAAAGAAAGCTCTTCTTTGTCATGATCTCTGTAACGGACTTCCTCATCCTTAAGTCCAAGAGAGAACAGCCAGTCAAGACAGAATTTCTTCCAGTAAGCAAACCATTCAAGGTCTGTATCCGGTTTGCAGAAGAATTCAAGTTCCATCTGTTCAAACTCACGGGTACGGAATGTAAAGTTACCTGGTGTAATCTCGTTACGGAATGATTTACCGATCTGACCAATACCAAATGGAAGCTTCTTTCTTGAAGTTCTCTGTACGTTCTTAAAGTTTACGAAGATTCCCTGCGCAGTCTCAGGACGAAGGTAAACAACGTTCTTTGCATCTTCTGTTACACCCTGGAAAGTCTTGAACATCAGGTTAAATTCACGGATCTCTGTGAAATTGTGCTTTCCACAAGTCGGACACGGAACTTCGTGTTCTTTTACAAATCCTTCCATCTCTTCATGTGACCATCCGTCAATGCTGTCCGGAATATCGATTCCATGCTCATGTGCATAATCTTCAATGATCTTATCTGCACGGAAACGTTCGTGACATTCCTTACAGTCCATCAGCGGATCACTGAATCCTCCCAGATGTCCGGAAGCGATCCATGTCTGCGGATTCATCAGGATCGCACAGTCAACACCTACGTTGTACGGATTCTCCTGAATAAATTTCTTCCACCATGCTCTCTTTACGTTGTTCTTAAGTTCAACACCCAGGTTACCATAATCCCATGTATTTGCAAGCCCACCGTAGATTTCAGACCCCGGATATACAAAGCCTCTTGATTTTGCCAAAGCTACAATTTTGTCCATTGTCTTTTCTACCATAACACTAATCCTCGCATTCTTTTTATTTTTCGTTAGAAGAACAACGCCACTTATCGCGATAACATTTATTCCTCTCTGATTCACCTATTATACCTATTGCATATAGGTTTTGCAAGCTTATCCTGCTAATTTTCGCCAAATTTGTCTTTATTTTCTAATCTAATATACAATTTTCCGGTTATTTCAGCCCTGTGAGCTGCTCCAGAATCTCAAGCGACTTGAATCTGTGAGCCACGTATACATCCAGATAACGCCCCATTAGCTTTCCCAGTTCCTTTAAAACTTCATCGCTTAAGGTAAAGGTATAGAGCTTTTCCACCGGTGTCCCGACAATGAACTGCATGGCATAAAGGGTAGACGTATTCAGCCGCATTCCGTCATAGACATTCTGACCGCATTCACTGCAGACCAAACCACCCTCCTTTACACTGAACACACAGGGACGTTCCCTGTTCCCGCATCTGACACACTGAAATACCTGCGGTCCTTCCCCACTGACACTGAGTGCCTTCAGTTCAAATATGTAGCGTACCAGCTCAAATGGAATGATCTTTTTCGTCAACACACGCATCGTCTGATAAAGAAGCTTCAGCATTTCCCGCTCGTCATTGGCTTCCCTTGTATAAAAATCTGCAAATTCGAGAAAATAAAATGCATAGTATGCCGCTTCCACATCCGTGCGGAGCTCTGCAAAATAATTTTCGATCTCTGCCGACTGGAGAGTGTTGGAATTTCTTCCTTCATACAGCATGAATTTTCCGAAATTACAAGGTGTACAAGCCCCTGCAAGCGGACTGTTCGGTCGTCTCGCCCCTTTTGCAAACACTGATATTTTTCCTTTTTCTTTTGTCAGGATCACGACTCTTTTATCATATTCACCAATCGGTGCTACCGACAGAATCATCCCTGTCATTGTTGTTAACTGATTCACTGCATTTGTCCCCGTATTTCTCCGTTTTCGCTTTGCAGACTTCCTTTTCCCGGTAGGAGAGATAATCCTCCACCCGTCCTGTTCTTGCAAACTGATCCCAGTATTCCTGATTCATCCTTCGGTCACCTCATCTTTTTCTTATGCCTTTTAAGATTAGGTTCTCCCATATTTTCAGATGCTATACTGCGTAATATCTGCCAACTGTTTTTCAGAGAAACACCTTGACATTTTTTACTCGTCTTCTCGGTATCCAAAGTTTTTGATCAGGAAATCACTGTCTCTCCAGTCCTTCTTTACTTTTACCCAAAGCTGGAGATTTACCTTACATTCGAGCATCTGCTCGATCTCATATCGCGCCGTACTGCCGATCTTTTTCAGCATGGATCCCTGCTTGCCAATGATGATTCCTTTATGTGAATCACGTTCACAGATGATCGTTGCCTCAATATCCATCACTTTTTTGCGTGCTTTCATCTTCTCGATTGATACCGCAATTCCATGTGGAATCTCCTCATTCAGACAGTGCAGTGCTTTCTCACGGATCAGCTCTGCCACGATCTGCCTTTCCGGCTGGTCGGTAATGGTATCTTCATCATAAAACTGCGGTCCATACGGAAGATATTTCATGATGACCTTTAAAAGCTCGTCTGTATTTTCACCGGTTCTTGCAGATACCGGAACGATATCTGCAAACTGGTATACTTCATTGTATTTTGCGATACACGGAAGAATGTCTTCCTTCTTCACGGTATCTGCCTTGTTGATGACCAGCACGACAGGTGTTGTCACCTTTCCAAGCTGCTGCACAATGTGCTGCTCTCCGGCTCCGATAAAGGTACTTGGCTCAACCAGCCACAGCACCACATCCACTTCATTTAAGGTACGCTCTGCCACATTTACCATGTAGGTGCCAAGCTTGTTCTTTGCCTTGTGGATTCCCGGTGTATCGACAAATACGATCTGTCCTTCCTCGGTCGTAAGCACCGTCTGGATTCGGTTTCTTGTGGTCTGTGGTTTATTCGATGTAATAGCGATCTTCTGACCGATCAGATAGTTCATAAGGGTGGATTTCCCCACATTCGGCCTGCCGATCAACGTTACAAATCCTGATTTAAAATCTGCTCTCATGCATTCTCCTTTTAAAATAAATTCTCAACTGTCATAAACAGTTCTTTCTCTTCTTCTATCTTTGCTTCATTTCCGATCACACAGATCTGATCATTTGCAAGCACCGCACGTGCCACACCTGCAAGTGCACGGATATCCTCCTGGTTTGCAGTAAGGATCTGCTCTCTTTCTTTTTTGATCATCTCTGCGCTCACATGATTCATATACAGATTCATGGAACGGTCGCCCTTGGTTGCCGGTGTCATCGGCTGGTCGATATTGCTGATCGTTCCGATGATGTATTTGGTCATATCACGCTCGCTAACCGTGAAGTTCTCCAGATATTCCGGAACTCCGTCGTAGATTTCCAGGGTTCTTCCAAGATTCGGGTCACGGTAAGATACAAAATAGCCCTCACCAATGCGGTTGAAGTTACTCATGCAGCCATACGCACCACCTTTTACGCGGATATTAATCCAGAGGTATTCATAACTCATGATCACTTTCAGGATCTGCAGTGCCCCGTTATATTCCTCCCCTGCGTCAATAAAGTTGCCTGCCTTTGCCGCAAACTGTACTTTAGAAGAAGTTTTAAATCCTTCATTCTTCTTTTCACAGTGCAGGATGCATCGGCTCTCTGGCGTTCTCTCCGGATAAAGAGCTTCTTTTAAGCTTCCGATCTCCTCTTCCAAAACGGCAAGTCCCTCTCTTGAGGCTGTGTAACTGATCATCACATTGCCTTTTCTGAAAAGCAATTCCGACAAAACCTTCAATCCGCTGATGATTTCTTCTTTCTTCTCATCAAAATGTTCTTCCATCTCACGGATATTCTGGTAATATTCTATTCCATTCGTCGCATCTTTGAATTTTGAAATCGGTGACTTATAAGACATTGCCCGGAGTGCTGCTGCGGAATGTCCTGCAGACAGGAAACGATCCTGCAATCTGGTCTTTGTCATAGAAAGAATCTCTTTCAGACGTTTTTCATCATCCAGTTTCGATGCTGTCAGAATCTCTTTCATCATACGGATGGCAAATGGAATCTGTCCATAAAGTGCTTTCCCTTTGATTTCAAAAGTTGCCTTGAATTCTTTTTCTTTTACTTTCGTCACATCCGGGTAAAGCTCCAGAGAAGTTCCGATTCCTCCGGTGTGTCTGTTGATTTCATTAAAAAGTTCTCCATATTCATAATGCTCAGTGTCAATGATTCCGAGAACTGCCTGCAGAAGTCCCACCATCGGGAGATCCTTTTCCGGCACATCCGAAAGGTCAAACATCAGATCCAGATAACCGATCCCGTTCGTCTCAATCTCATGGAATACCGTCGGGATATCTGCAATCTTCATCTCTTCATTATAAATCGGTGCGATCTCGCGGGAAATATCCGCTCTTGTCAGCATCGGGATCTTCTCCAAATCCTCCTGACTTGACGGTTCTTCCTGATACTCCTGTAAATGCTTTGTATCTGCAACCAGCTTTTCGATTTCTCCCCTGCTAAGGCTTTCTTTATATACCTGCAGTTTTTCTTTTAATTCCGCGTCCAGTCTGGCTGTACGTCCCGGTTCCGGCACGATCGTGACCAGTGCTCCATGCTGGTTATCCAAAAGATATGTCTGAATCAACTTTTCAAAATACCCGGTATTGATCTGTTCTTTTAAGAACGCAAAGGTGTCCAGTGCCTCCACATGGATAAACGGCTTTGTCTCATCATAAAGCCAGCTGTCAAATATCTGCAGACCGTACATCAGTCCCTTTGGATAGCCTCCGAAGTCTGCTTCACGGTAACGGAATTCATGGTAATTGATTCCCGCTTCCAGTGCCTTTTTGTCCATTCCGTTTTCTACGATAGCCTTCAATGTATCTTCGATCACTTTTACAAATTCTGCTTTCTGCTCTTCATTGGCATTCTTTGCCACAATGGAGAAGATCGGCTGATAGGTGCTGCTGTCATACGACCCACTGATATCTTTTCCGATTCCTGCTTCCAGAAGTGCTTTTGTAATTGGTGCTCCCGGTGCAGAAAGCAGTGCATAATCCAGGATCTGGAATGCCAGATACAGCTTTTCATCCAGAGAAGTCCCAATGACCTTATTGTAGGAAAGATAGGTGTTATCTTCTGTCGATTCATTACTTGCGATCGAATACGGCTTTGTGATATCATGCATTTGCTCAAACGGCTTCTGCAGATGGATCTCAGAATCTACTTCTTTTCTATCGTAAGCAGACAGATATTCCTGATCCAGCCAATTTAATTTCTCTTCCATATCCATATTTCCATAGAGATAAATATAACTGTTGGACGGATGATAATAGGTTCTGTGGAAATTCAGATATTCTTCATAAGTCAGTTCCGGGATCACATCCGGATCTCCGCCGGACTCATTTGCATAGGTCGTATCCGGGAAAAGAGAATTCAGGATCATACGGTCCAGAACACCATCCGGTGAAGAAAAAGCTCCCTTCATCTCATTATAAACAACTCCGTTATAAGAAAGCTCCCCATCTGCTTCTTCCAGATGATAATTCCAGCCCTCCTGCCGGAAGATCTCTTCGTGTTTATAAATATTCGGATGCAGAACTGCGTCCATATACACGTCCATCAGATTCTGAAAATCCTTTTCATTACAGCTTGCAACCGGATATACTGTCTTGTCCGGATAAGTCATCGCATTCAAAAAGGTGTTCAAAGATCCTTTTACCAGTTCCACAAACGGATCCTTGGTCGGAAACTTTTCCGAGCCACACAGAACAGTATGTTCCATGATATGTGGCACTCCGGTACTGTTCGTTGTCGGTGTGCGGAATCCGATATTAAATACTTTATTTTCATCATCATTGGAGATCAGAAGCACCCTCGCACCGCTCTTTTTATGTCTTAAAAGCGCTCCTTCCGATTTCAGATCCGGAAGAGGTCTGTGCTCAATGATCTCATATGCTGTAAGCTTTGTTAAATCCATATATGATTTCCTCCAAGTTCTGTAGTTAGTCTCATAAATAACATTGTACACATTTCTTTGATTTGATACAAGGTCTTGGTGGGAATTGTTTTTCATAATCCGCTATACCTCCCCAGTTCTTTATGACTTTTCCGCCAACTATGAGAAACACGCTCCGCGTGTTTCTCAAGTTATCGCGGCAGTCGCCAAGGTCTCGTGCAAGCACGGGCTTTGACTCGTTGCTCGCGTAAATAAAATAAGGAACAGCTACGAAAGCCATTCCTCATTTTCTCTATTCTGCTTCTTTCTTCTGTGAAAAAACAGCTGTCTGCTTTTTCTGTAAAAATTTCATGAATGTCACAAATACAAGCATCATGATGATTCCTGCCGGAAGTGCGATCCATGCACTCTGTACAAATCCGGCAATAATATAATTGATAAAAGAGATCACTGCGCAGCCTGCCGCATATGGGAGCTGTGTATTGACATGATTAATATGATTGCACTGTGCACCGGCAGATGCCATGATCGTTGTATCCGAAATAGGTGAACAGTGGTCACCACAAACTGCTCCAGCCATACATGCGGAGATGGCAATGATCATCATCGTCTCATTCTTTCCTTCAAATGCATGTACCACGATCGGGATCAGGATTCCGAATGTTCCCCAGCTTGTACCGGTTGCAAATGCAAGGAAGCATCCCACAAGGAAGATGATTGCCGGAAGAAGATTTACCATACCTTCCGCACTTCCGGCTACAATACCTGCTACATATTCCGCCGCTCCAAGACTGTCTGTCATAGATTTCAGTGTCCATGCAAAAACAAGAATCAGGATTGCCGGAACCATCGCCTTAAATCCATCCGGGAGACATGCCATACATTCATCGAATTTCAGCACACGTCTTACCAGATACAGCACGATTGTGATCACAAAAGCAAAGAAACTTCCGTACACCAGTCCCTGGGAAGCATCACTTCCTGAAAATGCTTCTACAAAACCGACTCCGTCAAAGAACCCACCGGTGTAGATCATTCCGATCACACAGCAGATGATCAATGAAATAATCGGGATCAAAAGATCCATTACTTTTCCTTTACAGTTATCCACTGTCTCTTCCTCCGCATTTGCATACGGTCTGTCCGGTGTGGTGTAAATATCACCTTTTTTCGCATTATCTTCATGAAGCTTCATCGGACCATACTCAACCTTCATCATAACCATTGCAATCATCATCACGATGGTAAGGATTGCATAGAAGTTATATGGAATTGCACGGATAAATATCGAAAATCCATCTTCACCTTCTACAAAACCGGTAACGGCTGCTGCCCAAGATGAAATCGGTGCAATGATACATACCGGAGCTGCTGTCGCATCGATCAGATACGCAAGCTTTGCTCTGGAAACATTCTGCGCATCCGTTACCGGACGCATCACGCTTCCGACTGTCAGACAGTTAAAATAGTCATCGATAAAGATCAGCACACCAAGAACGATTGTTGCAAGCTGTGCACCGACACGGCTCTTGATATGGGAACTTGCCCATTCACCGAATGCGGTAGATCCTCCTGCCTTATTCATCAGGCAGACCATGGTTCCTAAGATAACCAGAAAAATCAGGATTCCCACATTATAGCTGTCAGAAAGAACACCTACGATCCCTTCCTGAAAAATATGGGTGATGGTTCCTTCAAAGGAAAATCCGGAATAAAACATTCCACCCACTAAAATCCCTACAAATAACGAGCTGTACACTTCTTTTGTAATCAGTGCCAGTGCGATCGCAACCACCGGTGGAACCAGTGACCAGATGCTGGCGTACATCTTCGGTACATACTTCTCCGCGTCTGCTGCAAAAGCGACAAGGGGACTTGCCATTACGCAGATCATTATAGCTGCGAGCAGACTGCTTAACTTTTTCATTTTTTCTCTCAATTAAAAAACCTCCTATTTTAAAACATAAAAATGCCATGAATAACGCTTGCACCGTCAAAACGCATTCATGGCATGTATAGTCTTCCTTAAATGTTCTTCCGATAGCGCTCCACATGTGTGACAGTACGCTGCATCTTCTGCATCGTCCCAGAAACCGGGGTTGGGGTTCCGGCTCCTTCGGCGGTATTTCCTTTCTCTTCTGTCGGCTTCCCTGCCGCATCTTTCAGAAGGTACTGATAAATCCCGCGCCTCTATCAAGCTGAATATTCATCATTTTCTTTATCAACCATACTATAAAATTTTCATTTTTGCAAGAGATAATTGCTATTTATACATAAATTTCCAGTCCCTTTCCACCACATACCACTCCCAGACTTTTGAATGTGCAACGACAAAAGGAGTCAGAGACTTTCGTCCCTGACCCCTATTCAAGTCAATCTTATTCTTCAGAACCGTACAGTGTAACGAGTTTCTGCAGATATGCATATCTAGCTTTTGCTTCTTCTTCGTTCTTAGCAAACAGAACTTTAGCCTTTTCAGGATTGAATCTAGCAAGAGCGTTGTAACGAACTTCTCCGTTAAGGAAGTCTTCGTATCCAGCAAGGTCTGGTGCTTTGCTGTCAAGAGTGAACTTAGATCCTTCAGCTGCCGGATTGAAACGGAAGTTGTTCCAGTATCCACATTCAACTGCAAGCTGTTCTTCTGTCTGAGCTTTGCTCATGCCTTTCTTGATACCATGGTTGATACATGGAGCGTAAGCGATGATCAGGGATGGTCCCGGATATGCTTCAGCTTCTGCGATAGCTTTTACAGTCTGGTTGAAGTCAGCACCCATAGCGATCTGTGCAACGTATACGTAACCATAGCTCATTGCGATAGAAGCAAGGTCTTTCTTCTTAGTTTCTTTTCCGCCTGCTGCGAACTGAGCAATAGCACCAGTCTTAGTAGACTTAGAAGACTGTCCACCTGTATTAGAGTAAACTTCTGTATCGAATACCATTACGTTGATGTCTTTTCCACTTGCAAGTACGTGGTCAACACCACCGAATCCGATATCGTAAGCCCATCCGTCACCACCGAAGATCCACTGAGATTTCTTAGCGAGGAAGTCTTTCTTTTCAACGATATCTTTGCATGTCGGGCAGTCGCATCCTTCTAATGCAGCAACAAGTTTGTCTGTAGCTGTTCCGTTAGTAGCTCCACATCCGTATGTTTCAAGCCATTCGTTGCAAGCAGCTTTTGCTTCTTCGCTGGCTTTATCTGATGCAGCAACTTCTTCAACTTTCGCTTTCAGACCTTCTCTGATTGCTTTCTGAGCAAGTAACATACCGTAACCAAACTCAGCAGCATCTTCGAACAGTGAGTTAGACCAAGCCGGTCCCTGTCCCTTAGCGTTTACTGTGTAAGGTGTAGACGGAGATGAGTTACCCCAGATAGATGAACATCCTGTTGCATTAGCGATGTACATTCTGTCACCGAATAACTGTGTGACAAGTTTAGCGTATGGAGTCTCTCCACATCCGGCACAAGCTCCTGAGAACTCAAGCAGTGGCTGTTTGAACTGAGATCCTTTTACTGTATTTTCTTTAAATTTAGCAACAACTTCCGGTTTTACTTCGATTTCTGTACCAAAGTCAAAGTATACCTGTTCTCCAGCGTTCTCTTCCATGTTACCCATAACAAGAGCTTTTTCACCCTTCTTACCTGGGCAGACATTTGCACAAGAGCCACATCCTGTACAGTCATAAGCTGATACAGTCATTGTGAACTTCATTCCCGGCATACCGATCATGTCGATTGCTTTCAGTCCTTCTGGTGCTTTTGCAAGTTCTTCTTCTGTAAGAGCTACCGGACGGATTGCAGCGTGCGGACATACATATGCACAACGGTTACACTGGATACATGTTTCTGACTGCCAGATCGGGATATCTACTGCGATACCACGTTTTTCGTAAGCAGCTGTTCCTGACGGTGTAGATCCATCTACATAATCTTTGAATGCAGATACAGGCAGTGTGTTACCTTCCTGAGCATTAACCTTAGACTGAATGTTCTTAACGAATGCTACTGCATCTTCTCTTCCACCCTTAACTTCTGGTGTGAACAGACCTTCGTCTTCGCAGTTCTTCCAGCTTTCCGGTACTTCGATTGCGTTAACCTGCTTAGCTCCGGCATCGATAGCATCGTAGTTCATCTGTACGATCTTATCACCTTTCTTACCGTATGTAGCCTTTGCAGCTTTCTTCATAAGGTCGATAGCTTCTTCTTCCGGAATGATGTTAGCCAGTTTGAAGAATGCAGACTGAAGAACTGTATTGATACGTCCGCCAAGTCCGATTTCTTTACCGATCTTGATACCATCGATTGTATAGAATTTGATGTCATGGTTGGCGATGAATGCTTTAACCTGTCCCGGAAGATGTTTGTCAAGTTCTTCTGCTGTCCATGGGCAGTTAAGAAGGAATGTACCACCATCTACAAGTTCCTGAACCATGTTGTATTTGTTGATGTATGACGGGTTGTGGCATGCAACAAAGTTTGCTTTATGAATCAGGTAAGTAGATTTGATCGGTTTCTTACCGAAACGGAGGTGAGACATTGTAACACCACCGGATTTCTTTGAATCATAATCAAAGTAAGCCTGTGCATACATATCTGTGTTATCACCGATGATCTTGATAGAGTTCTTGTTAGCTCCGACTGTTCCGTCAGCTCCAAGTCCCCAGAACTTACAGTTGATTGTTCCTTCTGGTGTTGTAACCAGTGGAGCACCTACTTCAAGAGAAAGTCCTGTTACATCATCAACAATACCGATTGTGAATTTAGCTTTTGCTTCGTTCTCGAATACAGCAACAACCTGAGCCGGTGTTGTATCTTTAGAACCAAGTCCGTAACGTCCAGAGTTGATCTTAACAGCGTCGAATTTAGTTCCTTTAAGAGCTGCAACGACATCAAGGTACAGAGGTTCTCCAAGAGATCCTGGTTCTTTTGTTCTGTCAAGAACGTTAATGTACTTAACAGTATCCGGAATTGCATCTACAAGTGCCTGTGCGCAGAATGGTCTGTAAAGACGAACTTTAACAACACCAACCTTCTTGCCCTGAGCAAGTAAGTAATCGATTGTTTCATCGATTGTGTCACAAACAGATCCCATAGCGATGATTACGCTTTCAGCGTCTTCTGCACCATGGTAGTTGAACAGTTTGTAGTTTGTTCCGATCTTAGCGTTAACTTTGTCCATGTATTCCTGTACGATTGCCGGCATAGCATCGTAGTATGGGTTACATGCTTCACGAGCCTGGAAGAATGTATCCGGGTTCTGAGCTGATCCTCTTTCACATGGATGGTTCGGGTTCAGTGCATGTGCACGGAATTCCTTGATTGCATCCTTATCTACGAGATCTTCCAGATCTTCGTAATCCCATGTTTCGATCTTCTGGATTTCGTGTGATGTACGGAAACCATCGAAGAAGTTAATGAAAGGAATTTTACCTTTCAGTGCTGCACAATGTGCAACCGGTGTCAGGTCCATAACTTCCTGTACGCTGGATTCACAGAGCATTGCGCATCCAGTCTGACGACAGGCGTAAACATCTGAATGATCACCAAAAATATTAAGAGCGTGTGAAGCTACTGCACGGGCAGATACGTTGAATACACCCGGAAGCTGTTCACCAGCAATTTTATATAAGTTAGGAATCATAAGAAGTAAGCCCTGGGAAGCTGTGTAAGTAGTAGTAAGCGCACCTGCTGACAGTGAGCCGTGTACAGTACCTGCTGCACCTGCTTCAGACTGCATTTCTGTTACCTGAACAGTCTGACCAAAAATATTCTTTCTTCCTTGTGTTGCCCATTCGTCTGTGGCTTCAGCCATTACAGATGAAGGTGTGATCGGGTAAATAGCAGCAACTTCTGTATAAGCATAAGAAGCATGAGCAGCTGCATGGTTACCATCCATGGTCTTCATTGATCTTGCCATTTTCTTTGTTCCTCCTTAGATTGTGTCAAAACTTTTACTTGTGTTAAAATTTTTTTACACTTTCGTTCGATATTATTATAGCTGTTCATATATGAAAAGTCCAGTCATTTTACTGTTCTGATTGTTCCTTTTGACGTACAACCCCTGTATTTCACAGGGTTGTTTTATGCAAACTGTAGTGAGTTTTAACTATCCTATATTATAAAAGAGACGGACATCTGTCCGCCTCTCACCACACATTATCAATTACTTTATTAACAACTATTATACATTGAATCTGAACAGGATAATATCTCCGTCCTGTACAACATAATCCTTACCTTCCAGTCTTACCAGACCTTTTTCTTTTGCAGCATTATAAGTGCCACATGCCATCAAGTCATCATAGGATACGATTTCAGCGCGGATAAATCCTCTTTCAAAATCAGAATGGATCTTTCCTGCTGCCTGTGGTGCTTTCGTTCCTTTTTTGATTGTCCATGCACGGACTTCCGGTTCTCCTGCTGTCAGGTAACTGATCAGTCCGAGAAGGCTGTAGCTTGCCTTGATCAGCTTTTCAAGACCAGATTCCTTAAGTCCCAGTTCTTCCAGGAACATGCTCTTTTCATCATCATCAAGTTCCGCAATCTCCTGCTCAATCTCTGCACAGACAACGAATACTTCGCAGTCCTCTCTTTTTGCATACTCACGGACTGCCTGTACTCCCGCATTACTTGTACCATCATCTGCAAGATCATCTTCTGCCACATTTGCAGCAAAAATGACCGGCTTGTAGGTCAGAAGATTGTAGCTTTCCAGCCACTGCTGTTCATCTTCGTCATTGATATCATCAAAGCTCTTTGCCATCTTTCCATCTTCCAGATGTGCTTTAATTCTTTCCATCAGTGCCAGCTCTTTTGCGATCGTCTTGTCATTTCTTGCTGCTCTGACTGCTTTGGAAATTCTTCTTTCCAGGATCTCAAGGTCTGAAAAGATCAGCTCCAGGTTGATCGTCTCAATGTCACGCAGCGGATCGATACTTCCGTCTACATGGACAATATTGCTGTCCTCGAAACAACGTACTACATGAACAATTGCATCAACCTCACGGATATTTGCAAGAAACTGGTTTCCAAGACCTTCTCCTTTGGATGCACCTTTTACAAGACCTGCGATATCTACAAACTCAATCGCTGCCGGGATGATCTTTTTGGTGTGATACATCTCACCAAGCACATTCAGACGTTCATCCGGTACAGTAACAACGCCCACATTTGGATCAATGGTACAGAATGGGTAGTTGGCTGATTCTGCTCCTGCTTTTGTCAGTGAATTGAATAAAGTACTTTTTCCTACATTCGGTAATCCTACGATTCCTAATTTCATTTTGTATATTTCCTCCTATAAATCCTTTGATTTTCAGTATAATTATCTAAATTCAGTACTCTGTATTATACCATAGCCTTTTCTCTTTGTGAATATTTAAGTTTCTGTTTTCTTTACACTTGTAAGCAACCTTATTTGTAAAACTTAATTTTCTCTAAGAAATTTGTTGCGCCTGCCGCCAATGACAGATCGTTCTTGATGAAAATTTTTTTCGGTTATTTGAATACCTGAAAACCCAAAAATACTCACCCATTCCGGGTGAATGCTTTATCAAAATTTCATTATTTTGTTGTCTATGACGTTTATTCAGATATGCCCGCATATCTGCTAAAATGTAATTGCCTGCAATTATATTTTCACGTGGGTATGGGGACGTAATCCCAATCAAGTCCGCTACTCGTAAGTAATACAAAATTGTCAAAATGACAATACTGTAATACACGGGTGGATCTTGCTCTTTTACTGAATAACTTGTGAACGTTATCATTCAAATTCCTTCTCATGTTTTTTGAAAAAATCATAAAAATATCTTACGTTTTCGAGCTCATACCATTCGCAAATGCTATAATCATCTTTATCAATATTGTAGATTTTTGCATTAAGTGTTCCAAGCATAAACGGGGAATGCGTAGCAATAATGAACTGACAGGAAAGCAATCGTGCCAATTTGTTAATTTCTTTCGCCAGTAATACCTGATTGGCAGGTGATAACGATACTTCCGGTTCATCCAACAGATATAACGCATCCGGCAGCAAATACTCTTCAAAAAACTGCATTGCAGTTTCTCCATTGGAATATTTTTCCTGCGCAAATTCTATATACTCAATCTGATTCCTTCCTTCTTGTGTCTGGAAATTGTCTTCTGCTTCTTTTTGTGAATGTCCATTTTTCATATAATCATATTCCATACCATCAGAAAGAATTTGTCTTTGCTGTATTTTTTTAATTTCATACTGGATATCCTCACTCTTGATAAATCTGCTGTTTTCAGGGAATTTCCTAAATACATTGCCAAATTCATCCTCTCCATAACTAAACTGGCACTCTGATGAAAATTTTCCGCAATAGTCCACAATTCCAAAAGAATTACTGGTCGCATACTCTTTCCCTGTTAGCATGAGTTTATTTGCTATGATATTCAAAATAGTAGATTTTCCAGAACCATTATTCCCATATAACACAGTGATTGGTGCAAATATGAACGGATCTATGTCTTTTCGATGAAACACGTTATATGGATATATATTAGGATTTTTAATGCTTTTGTCACTTAATTTAAAACTGCTGAGATATATCATTAAAAAATCCCCTTTCATCTATAAACTTATATTTTTCAAACCAGCAAACCATTCTTTTACTCTTCAGCACAAATTTTATCATAATCTTCATACATAATTCGTACTCCGCACTCCTCACTTTCCACATGGTAATGTCCCGCATACCACTCTGTGAAATCTAACCTATCATAAATCTTCTGTAGCCATTTTTCCGTTGACTTATCCACTGCTGATTGATCAAGCCCTGGAATAAACGCCCACACGGGTTCCACTTCAATCGGTACTGTATGCGAGAGTACGATATCCACATTCCACTTGGCTTTATCTAACTGTTGTTCCACGTATTCCTTTATCGCTTCGTCCGGCTGTTCTGTTTCAAACCATGGCAGACCATTGCGTATCCTATAATATTTATCGATACTATAAGCTCCACCGATCGGCATCACTTTTTTCCCATTGAAATTATAAATTTCTCCATCCTTAGCAAATAAAATATTGGGATACTGTTCTTCCACATACACAATTCCTTCATTCCATATTTTTTCTTCGTAATCTGCCGCCTCCCATGGTCGTGCTTCATGATTTCCATGAACACAGAAAAATGTAATATTCATTCCAGATAACTGTCCCTTTAATTCTTTATCGGACAGATCCAGCCAATAATTAATTCCTGCATCACCTAAGATAATCATCACATCCTCTATTGTAGTTTCATATCCATAGCAAAAATCTTCAATACGATCAAAGCTCCGATGTGTATCACCTGTAATATAAAAATGCACCTATCCTTCCTCCCTCTCAATTTTCACAATTTCCATCTCATCAATACTCTGTATTTTGGTCTTCCTACTTTCTGAACAGAATCTGCTTCTCCTAATTCTTTGATTTCTTCATACAATAGTTGAGCATCTATATATTGAATATTGTCATGATAATGTCCGAAATACCATTGCGAATAATCTAATTTCTTTGCAATTTCATCCATTCCTCTGTTGACAGATCTATCCTCTCGAAATTTATTACGCTCTCCTGACTCGGTCTATATACTAACGGGCAAGTATGAGAAAACACATAATCTATTTTCCAATCTACTTCATTCAATTTATTTTCTACTCGACTTTTTACTTCGTCGTTTGGTTGTTCGTCCGGGAACCACGGAAGACCTGTTAAAATTCGATATTCTTTATCGCGACTGTATGCGCCACCGATTACAATCGCCTTTTTCCCATCAAAATCATAAATTTCTCCATCTTTTGCAAATACTATATTCGGAAATTCCGGCTCATAATATACCTCTCCTCCACGCCAGATTTGTGTTCTATAAGTTTGTATATGATAAGGTCTTTCCTCATGATTTCCATGCACGCACAGAAAATAATTTGGAAAATCCGCAAGTATTTTTTTATTCTCCCGATCTTTGTCAGCTCCAAAATAATTCAATCCGACATCTCCCAATAATATGATTACATCCTCTTTTCCAAGTTTTTTATTAAATCTTGCCAACCAGATTAGCTTTTCAAAATGTGCATGACAATCTCCTGTTATGTAATAAGCCATTTCCTACCACCTTACATATATTATTCATCTTCTGTTCGCTATGCTGAAAATTGTAAACCGCCTTCAAAATCTCAATTTATTAATCTGTAATTTTCATTCTCATTTATAGCGTTTTGAATATATAGATTCATTTCGTTTTTCCGCCTTATTTTCAAGATTTCTCAACATAATATTCCTGCCCTGTCTCCAGGCAAACTGCTGCTAACCGTCCATTTCTTCGATTACAACCACAATCAATTGCAATATGGTGATTTTCTTTATATATATAACCTGGTTTAGGATTTCCCAGAATTCCCTGTGTCGGTGTATGTCCTGTCACCACATAGGTATCTTCAAAATATTGGATATCATACTCAGCCCTGTCCCATATCAATTCTTTTAGGGAATATTCTTCAATATCTTTTCCCGGATAGTAATTTCCAAGTCCTCCGTGAACTAATAAATAGTTTTTTCCATTAACTGTCAGTTCTTCGTAAATCATAAAGTCTTTTATAAAATCAATCACTTCATATTGCATTTCCCGGCTCAATGTCCGAAACTCATCAATGGTTGACTTGCTGCCATTGTACTGCCAGGTCACAAGATTCTCCAACATTTTTTCATCGACTTTTTCGATAGAAATCTTCGTGATTTCCTGCATCAAAAATTCCAGACACTCTAATGCCATAAGCTCATGATTTCCTGTCAGACATACTACATTTGGCATTTCCATAAGCTTCAGAATAATCTGAATCGGATGCGGACCTCTGTCCAGAATATCTCCAAGAACATATAATGTATCCGTCTCTTTCAAGTGGATTGCTTCTAACAATCTGATAAACAGTTCATATTCTCCATGAATATCTGAAACAACATAAGTAGCTATGTCAATCATCCCCTTTCGTTCCTAAGAAGCCCCTAGCACACTCCAAATTTTACCATTTCCGGTATCACTTAACATGTAAATCCAATCTTCTTTCCAAGCATAGACATCCTAATTTTCCATCTATAAAACCACATCCACAGTCACACATGATAAGATTCCCTTTTTCATTTTTCCAGATTTTATGATTCACAGTGTTTCTATGACCACATATTGAAATATAACCTTCTACTCCATTACAGAGATACTCTGTATTCATCTCATTTCCCATCAAATAAAAGCACGTATCTTCTATATGCTCTGGTGCTGATGTCATAGCATGTGCAAACAGATATTTCTCGTTATTCACCTGAATACTTAGCTGAAGTGGCCAGGTTGAATTTTTCTTTGCAAGATTCTGAACATCCACCTCTACCAACCTTCGAGTAAGACATCGAAATGCATTGTACTGATATGGTTCTGTTTTTCTTCTTTTCCACTCTGGCATTTGATAATATTTTAAAATGTATGTCGCCAACCATTCGTCATGATTACCTCTGATCATAGAACAATTGTCTCCCAGTTCCATTACTTTAAAATATAAATCTACTGGATTTGGATTGTAATCAGAACGGTCGAACAAATCTCCTAAGATGAACAGCTTGTCCTCTTTGGAAAATTCAATCACCTTTAATAATTCACAAAACTTTTGATAATCATTATGAATATCACTAACGACATAATGCATTTTCTTATTTTCTCCTATAACATTTTTGCCACAGTTCCGAATAATCTCTAAGATTAAGACAAGATTCTTTTCTCCAGATAGGCTCTCCCCAATAACGGTAATCGCATATATCCCACGATTCATTTTCTTTCCGATAATGGTTTGATTTTCCACTCTGACCATCATTAGGGTTCAATTTTGATCTTCGACGAATTCTTCTATTTGCCAGCTTTTTAGCAGATCGATCTTTATCCCATTTATAAACTGGTGTATGTTTATAGCTTCGACTCATAATATACCGTCTCCATATTCGATAAATTTTCTTTTTATCCCGACATCTACAACATAATATCTTCTGGCTTTTTAGCTTCTTCCAGCATATTTTCTGATAAGCTTTTTTTCCGACATACTTCAGCATATTTTCTGGCATATTTCAGAACCAAATCTGGGCAAAATTCTTTTCCATTGCTTTTATGACTCAAATAATCTCCCAACGCTTCCATTGCGTATCTCAAAGCCTGCCTTTTGGGATCATCTTCTATACATGTTGGAAATTCTACTTCGAGATACAACGGATTAATATGCTCATGTGACCAGATTCCTGATTCTGTTAGCTTATAACAAATCATCTGTATATCTGAAAAATCAACATACCAATTTTTTTCTTCTATACGCTCCAGATATCGATTCCAATCCGCTTCTCCCTCAATCAAAACATAATAGGAACCATTCCTTATATCTTTTACCGGTGTACCAGCTTGTAATGGACAAGGCATTTTTATGAAATGATATTCGAATCGTTCCACTTGATAGCTATCTACAATTTTTTCTTCTTCTGGAAGCTCGTAAGAACTGAATCGTTCTATTTCTCCACTCATATTTAAAGTAACGGATGCTACCGCAGTACCGTCATATGCGCAGTATTCTTCCGTCTCAAAACCCAGATTTGGATTTCCTCGCCACGGATTGCGTACAATTTCGTCTGCATCTGTATCTACAATCAACTGCTTACTTATTCGACATTTCAATTCATATATCTGCATATATTTTTTTGCATATTTTAAAGCTCTGTTATAATCAGAGAAAAATCCCCCCTTTTCATATTCCAGATCTTCGACAACATAAACATATTTTCCGGACTGATTATAGATAAATGTTTCAAATGTCTTTTTTTCATAATTCAGCCGTTCGTTAATTTGTCTTCTTAGAGTTTCATCTCTCGTGTCTTCCGACAGTTCCTCCAAGGCATCTAAAATTTCCTGCCTGAGTCTGCCTGGTGCATTCCAGATTAAGGTAGCCTTCTGAAAATCTGTAAATGCAAAATCAATTTCTTCAAAACATTTTTTCATCCATTGAGATGGAACTATCTCAAACATCTTACTTCCTCCATACACAATTCCTGTTCTACCGAACCTGGAAAAGTCGCAAATATATCTCTTTATCAATTCTCAAATTCTTCACGTTTTACTTCCCTGAAGCTATCCTCTTTTAATTATTCATCTTCCTCATCAGACAAATATTTTATAATCCCTTCCCGAATCTCTCTTGCTATCTTCAGCTCTCGTTCATTCATTCCACTGGCATTTTTTAAACCCGGATGAAAAAGAGCATCGATCACAAAAGCCGTACCTTCTACACTATCATTTACAAGGAGAACTCCATATTCTTCAATATGTTCTATTTCATCTAATGCCTGCTTTAACCTTCTGTGAATGGATTCTTTGCTCTCAGTACCTCTATTTTTTAATCGATGTAATAATTCTTCAAATGATGGTGGAATCAAAAATACCGACTGAATATTTTGTTTTTCTCTAATCTGTCTCGCTCCCTGCGAATCAATCTCAATTATTACATTTTTCCCCTTAAAATAATTCTTGTAAACATCCTTTTTAAGTGTTCCATAATATTCTCCGGCATACTCAGCAAATTCAAGAAATTCATTCTTGTTTATCAAATCTTCAAATTCTTCTCGCTTCTTAAAATAATAAGATTTTCCATCCACTTCACCTTTCCTTGGCTTTCTTGTTGTAGCTGATACAGATACGACATACTTTTCAGGATATTCTGTTAATAATTGTTGTATAACAGTCCCTTTTCCAACTCCTGAAAATCCAGAAAGAATCAATAATTTTCCCAGTGTGGCTTTTATATGCTTCTCATCAATATGCTTATATAAACACTTTTTTCTATAGTTTTCATAATCCTCCACCAAAATGTCATATTCAATTGTTTCAATTTTCCCATGTATCCTGTAAATATCTGTTCCTGCAATAACTCCTTTGCATTTTGTTTTTTTCTTTCCATTATCGAAATAAAACTCCACCAAATCATCTTTTTCAAAAAGAGGTGCACGCACTTCATATCTCCAGTTGATTTTTTCTATTTCATCCTCTGTCTTGGCATGTAAAAGTAACGTAGCTTTTATGCAAAAGTCCTCCCAGCGATAATAAATCATCTTCTCCGGAGTTGGAAGATTTTCCATGAACAAATCATAAATATCATTTCGCACAAATAACTTTGTACATGACACATTTTCTGCTAACTTCCATTGTCTTGTATCACACTGATTTAACACTGGAAATAAAGAAGCCCATTCTCTATAATAGTTAAGATTATTTAACTCAGGTCCGTAAAATTGATATGATCTACCATCTTCAGAGATCATAATCACGCACCCTGGTCCACCCATTCCAGATGGTGCATAAAACCCATAGGCAACAATTTTCTCAAATAATTTTTCTGTCAAATCTGATAATTTTAACTGTACTCTATCTTCAAATTTCATACTTGTCCTCCGCAGTTATTTTGCATCTTCCATTAACATCCGGATTTTTTCGAAATCATATTCTCTTATTATCTGGGCTCCTTCAGTACATTTTACTTCGTGATCTGTTACCACCACATCTGCTTCCATAGGATCTTCAACAATTTTTTCTGCCATCATAGAAAAGAAATCATACATATTCATAACATCTGTAAGATGAAAATAATCTGTCAAGAATGAAAGATTTGTATCTCCAGCCACCCTTGATTTACTATTGTTTGCTACATTAAGCCAGACAAATTCATTCGTGAAAAGATCGATTCCAAACAGATATGCAAAGGTACTCTCACAATTCACAAGATATGCCGATTTTACTGTCTTAGGTTCATATACTTGTCCACTATCATCCCAATCTCTCAGCATATACCCCGCCTTACAAAAGCATTTATTAAAGTTTTTCCCAGAATAAACGTTATCGCAAAAAATCAAATATCGATATTCAGAATACCGTGCCTTGAATTCCGGAAGATTGATATCAAAGTATTCAGAACCTCCCAGATAACCGCTTGTTTCATCACCAGAATAGGTAATTGCTCCTGACTGGTGTCTCGACATCGTTCTCCAGGAAAATTCTCTCCGATTACCATCTTCTGTAAGTGCAAATACCGAAAGATCAATATCGTTCACCTTCTCCCAATAGGTAAATGCCCTTAGCTTTTTTCCCTCGTCTATTGGAATCCTGCTTCCTTTAGAAAGAACACCCAATCCTCCTTGCGAAGTATTTTCTGCTAATGGAAGTGTATAATTTTTCATGGACGGTTCAATATATACCTTTCCCAGTCGATTTCTGAGTTTCTCAGAAAGTTTTGAACGAATCATTTTCCCAACTTCTTTTACCTGCTCTTCCGTAAGCCTGCTTTGACATTTCTTACTCTCCTCTGGTGTTTCATAATGAACCTTCATGAGATTATGCTGTGTAAACTTGAAAATACGTCCGTCCTTTCTCTGCACTCCTTCATATCTAAACAATAATTGCAGCAAAATCAATGTACTGCAATCCTCTGGGAATTCCGAAAGGAATGTTTGCTCATCTTCTCGATCCATACGGCTGATAATGTAATCCATATTTCGAAGCAATGCAGATGTTCCTTTCTTTTCCCGCAATAATTCTGCTGCTTGCTGATATCTGTTTTCCTGCATCAGCTTTTCAAACTCACTGTATACAGACTCATTGCCTTTCGTTCTCATGGCATGTACAAATATTTCCGCCTCTTCGTTTTTCGGCTGATAATGAATATGATGTAAGAACCCATTCCATAGCTGCTTCTTTTCATAACATGTACAAATATTGCACCTGTCACCTCGAAACATTCTGTCCAGTAGTGCCGTTAAGAATTTTCTATCCTGATTTTTAAAATTCAGTTTTTTCGGATTATCATTGTGATAATACCGATAGTTTAATTCATCTACTATTTTCATAACATCCGACAGATTCAAACTGTCTGCCAGCGAAAGATTTTTCGTGTCAATTAAAAGTCTTACACAGGTATTCTTTGATACAATATCCGGAATATTTTCAAGATGGTCACGAATAAATGTAAGTACAAGCGTATACTGCCTCTCACTCAATGGTCGCGAACCTGACAATAAATCCTTCACAATCACTCGTACCGTTTCTTCTGCTTCTTCTTCCGTTTGTATCACAAATTCCTGTACTTCTGTCTCTTCCTGAAAAGCCGCACGTTCAAAATCTTTTTCAAACATAGAATGCCCAGGCTCTTCAAAATTGCCAAGCCCGTACGCATTAAAATAATGTGCAAGCTGATCAAATAATAATTCCTCTGTAGAAAGATTTCGGACACTCTGAGGGAATCCTCTATAAAACGGTTTCGGAACATTTTCTCCAAATCTTTTTGATAGTTCTTTTACCATTCCGCAATGCACAAGCTCCCTGCCCTTTGTAATTTTTACGCCAAAGAAATGAGCCATTGCAAACAAGGTTTCAAAAACATGCTTTTCTTCTGTCTCTCCATCACTGACAAGAATATGCTTTTCAAACAAATAGTCCTTGTATATCTCTTTCATGTCCGCACCTCTTTCTATTATGCTTTAAATAATGCCGACTGATCTTGCCACTCATATACACCTAATTTGAAGTAAGTAACAATAGCTGTCGGCATCCTTTTGGCGATATTATCGGATTAAATCTGTGCTCTACCAACTGAGCTACAGAACTTTTAAAGTTCTGGTGGGAGTCGAACCCACGACAACAAACTCCCAAAGAAGTAAATCCGATTAGCTGCCAAATTCTTTCTACTTATGCTTTTAAGATAAAATCTTTTCTGTTTCTTATATAACGTTTAGTATTAAAACTATTGTACATCATTGCCCTAAATTTCCGCTTCTACTCCTGCCAGAATTTCCGCTAAAGTTCGCGGTGTATAATTCATATAGGGAAGCATACATCCCACATTACATGCCCATAACTTTTTGTCATATACGTGTCTACAATCATTCTCCTGCATCTGTCTCAGACAGTTTTGATAAAACCGGTCTTCTTCACTTTCATGTGTATGTCCATACAGCAAAATTTTTCCACGTCCCATGTTTTTCCAAGAAAAAATCGGATAATGAGATAATACCAATCCATATTTTTCTTTTCCAACTGAATCATAAATTTCTTTATAATCACAAATTTCAGTAAATAACTGTTGATACCTGTAATCAGACACATCATCATGGTTACCTTTAATCAGCACCTTTCTTCCCTTTAGACGTGCCACAAAAGCAATCAGATCTTCGTTTTTTCCACGCAGACTCATATCACCTAATAGATATACAAAATCACCATTCGTCACCCGATCATTCCAGTTTTTCAGGATTACTTCATGCATTTCCTGTACAGATTCAAATGGACGATGGTCAAATTTAATTGCATTTTCATGAAACAAATGCAAATCACTGATATAATATTTCATCTAATTCAACCTTCTTTCATTCAATCATCAATTCACCAATACAAATCACTGCATTTTTTGCAAAATATCTTTGCTTTTCTTCTTTTCTATTTTTATCGTTTTCTAAAATATTGCCAGTTTGTACATCCATGTAAAAAATGATTTTTCCTTCATTTCCTCCATAATACTCCATTGTCAAATAGTCATCTGCATCCTTTGCAAATACCATAATACTGTCATAAATAATAGATATGAGACGATATTCCGGGTTCCACCATAATTCTTTTATGTCTATCTCAGTTTTCTCTATCGGTAACCATGCCAACACACTATCAAATTCTAAAACTCCTCCTCGACTTTGTCTGAAACTTCCAGGTATTTTCCCGTGATCAGTACTCCATACCCCTGTATCCCAACAACCACCACTTAGATGCCCATCTTTTCCAACAATCAAACAAACCTCAAAATCATCAGGAAGCTTGTCTTTTATATAATTAAAACCTTTCAGCGTTACTTCTCCCGGCTTATTTGATACCGCAAATATTTCATTTGTAATCATGCTTGTTTCTCCGTTATTTTTATATAGCGCATCATTGAATCAACGCAAGGTCTGTGAAAAATAAATCTTTTTCAACAACCAACTTAGTGACGGGATATATATATATTTGCTTATCTTCATCCACAAATCCCTGCATTACTAAAATCGGACCATCTTCTGGATTATCTCTGTGAAAGCCTATCTTTTTCAACAGTTCTACGGCAGGTGTATTCTCTGCAAGTGTTGTTGCATACAATCTATCTACCGTAATCTGATTATGATCTACCGACACTCCTTCTCCAAATATGGTTTTTATTACTGCCTTACAAGCCTCTTCACAATATCCTTTTCTCCTATTTTTTTTGGCTATATAGAATTCTATTTCATAATCTCCATTCAACTCACGATGAAATCCTACGTAACCGATAAATTCTTCTATAGAATCTTTTGGGAAAATGGAATAGATACATTCTTCATGCCCAGTCCTTTCAAAATACGTTGCAAACTTAGATAGGTTTTTCTCCGAAAATTCTACTCCGCAAAATTCTTGAAAATTACCATCTTCTCGTAGCATTTTCAAAAATGGTTTGGAGTCCCGTTTATTGACTCCTGGTAATAATTTTAATCTTTTTGTTTCAATTTCTCTTCCTGTATTCATAAATAATCCCACACTTATCCTAAATTTACACATTTGTCTTTACATATGTCTTCTACAAAAAATACTGGTAATCTTCCATGATATGTGTCATATAATATATCTTCTGAAATCTGTATATAACATTTTCCCACTGATGTATCTACTTTTTTCATATAATCTATTACAATAGAATTATTCATTTTATCATTGATCTTCCCACAAATAGTACAATATCTGTTAAGTGATGTATGAATTTTGTTTTCTTCCCAATTCCATTTATATCTAATTAGACATTCTTCATATTGATGCTTGTGTTTTGACTTCTTATTAGCTTTAGATATATCATTTTTTTCCGTTTGAGATATTTGGGTATATCTAAATCCAAACTAAGTTTTCGCTCCAATTCTTCTCACCTTCCTCTGTCACCGACAAAAAAGCACTACCAAGTATATATTCAAACCGGTAATCTTTATATACGGTATTAACGAACTTTTTTTCACTCCAATCTGTTGCCGCCTCAACATATTTAGCCATCCGAATCCCCCAATATTTTTTTCGAAATGCTATTCTCGATTTCATGCCCAGTGGTTCTATCAAAAAATTACTACATTGTCGTTTCAACTTTCATTCCTGTATTTATATTGAATGTGCCTTTCTTAACTTTCTCCTTATACTACTATCCTAGCACAAGAGCACGGGGATATTGCCCCGTGCTCTTATACTGGATATATTTTATCTAAGCTCTCGATTTCATTTCTAATTCTGTCTCGGATAGTTTCTGTCTCAACTTCTATGTCTCTTATATTTTCAATTGCCCATTTTACAATAAAATATGAACTTTTTATAACTAATATACGATCATAGGTTTCTTCCTCATTCAATATATAAAAATCATCTCCAAAAGTTCGATAAATCAAATTATAAGCTGTACTATTTTCTGATCCATCCTCATTTTTCTTATGAACTCTAATTACTATTTTTTCTGCTTCATCATAAAAAACCTGCTGATGTTCTACAATATATTTATATTTTTCTTCTTTGGTCATCTCTTTTCCATCAAAAGCTTCGCTTATATCTCTTGCATCTTCTTCCAGAACATTTATTTTTTTCATCATGTCGATAGGATAAAATCCAAGATTTTTCTTATGTCCATTGACAGCATCCTTACTCTTTGAATCCTGTAACCCTATTAACCAATACATTCCCGCTCTTTCTGTAACGAAATATGGTGAAACTACATACTCCCGGTCATCATGTATAACTTCAAACTGTCCCTTTGAATTATATTTATAAAGTTTAAAGGAAATCTTTTTTTTCTGTTCCTTTTCTAATACTTTATAAATATTACTCAGCAAAATCCAAATATCAGGAATTTCCCGGTTTCCGGCTTTATATCTTCGCTGTCCTTCAAATAAAATGGAATCTTTCACACCATTTTTCTCAGTCAAATCATATAATGGATTACTTTTTATAACATTCTGTGCATATGAAGCACTTTCCATTATCTGGGATCCTGCACAATCACAAATAGCCTGAACTAAATTTTTCTTATCGTTAAGTGATAAATTATTCATTTCCATGATTTTCTGAATCAATATCAATGCATATCGGGTATCTAATTTCTGTTCATACCAAATTGCCACGTCATCATCCTCTTTTTTATAACGCTCCCTTTTCCCAATATTTTCCGAGAATTCTGTATCCATCTCAATTAATCCGTTCGTATGTAATCCTACTATATTTTTTCTTATTGTATCCAATTTACCTCTCTTTTTATTATCATCTAATTCTTGTCCATTAAATAGGTGTTCATATATTTGATGTATATTTACCGGATAATCCATGTTACTATAATCCATCAGGTACTTAAGTATTGCTCTGCTATAATCCGTCTGCATTTTATGTTCCTCCTCGTAAATTTACGCAACTATCTGCTTTTTACATTTTTCTTTCAAAATATCAACTATCTTATTCGTACGATACACAATCACTTCTTTTGATTTATCAAGATAATCGTTCATGAGTTCCAAATACTCCTGATCCTGGTAATATTTTTCATCTTTCCGATTTTCATGCTCTGCTGTAATTAACAAACGTCTCTCTAAAAGAGTATTGAAAAGTAATTTCGGTTTATCATTTTCAAAATAATGCTTTAAGAAAAATATTTCTTTCCACTGACGGATCTCCAGGAAGAAAGGATTATATTCTGGGTTCTGCTGAAGCTGCATTTCAAACATATTCATCTTAATATCCCCATTTTTCACCTTGTTCTGATACTTTTCCACAGCAATCAAAAACCAGTCAAAATAGTCTCGCATGCCTTCGCAATAATCTGTATTATAATAACACCCCCTGGCTCCATTAATCCCGTATTGAACGCTACTTCTATTGGGAATTACTATAAAGTTACCTATTTGATGGTATAATCTTGAGAATTCTTTTATCTTGTTCCAAAGAATTATGTCTTTATCCGCTCCAAAAAATTTGGCACGATATCCAAATTCATTTTCCTTGCTTTCCTTACCAAATAAGGAGCCAAACGAATTTATTGTATCTCCACGGAAAGCATATGTTCCTTTTAAATCCCATGCTCCCATTTTCTCAAAGGTCAAGTCATAAATGTCTCCCCATAAAATGATATAAATTGCTTGTACAATCAGGTACATATCTGGATCACCTATATTTCCAATGAACTTTGTAAGATTATCAAAACAAAATGTCCGCATTGCATCAATAGCACCGTCTAATTCCTCGTCTACAAAACTTTTTAAAATCTTTAGTGCTTTTTTATAATCCCTTGTATTTTCATATTGATTTCTATTCATACTTCTTTGCTCTCCTTCTACTTACTCATGAATTCATGGTCTGTTGCAACCTTAATTGCAAAATCATATTCCCACTCACCGCAAATATAAAATATAAGCGGCACACATACATCAGCAATTTGCTGAACACTAAAATTCAAGATATGGTTCATCGACTCTTGGAAATACATTTCCAAGAGTTCATATCTGATATGGCATCCATTAAATATATCTCCGTTATCTTCATCCAATATATATACATGGTTATAGAGCTTATCACAATCATACTTCAAATGCCTATTCAAATAATTAATCAGTCTTGTAGCTCTTATTGCTTCCTCTTCATTGTGTACAACAGGCTGACAATAGTACGACTGGCAATACAAATGCTCCTCTCTAAAACGAATACAGGTTTCTATGTGACCACCTATAACTTCTGGAATACTGGCACATAAATATATCGTATCTAATGAATCCACATCTATAAGCTTTAATTCTTCATTAACAAACTTATATTCAATAGCATTTTCCTTGAAATAATCAAATACTTTCTTCTTTGCCTGTGACTTATTCATTTCATCACGCTCCTACAAATCCTTTCTTTTCCCTTATTCAAGTTTCATTTAATATACCGTATCATAAGAGGCCGGGGATTTGTCCCCGACCTCTTTTTTCTGACATATTAATCTACTAAAGTTTTGTGATACCGTTTTATTTCTTTTGGATTTCTCAAATATGGTCCTCTTTCGGTCATATTATCCATAAAACTAGAAAACCTCCTTTGCAAGCCATATGGATCATTTTCAGTCAGACCGAAGCCATGAATCAAGTCATCGTTATCTATAATACAAGTGCCGAACATGGTAGTTTCCTCACATTCAATAATCTCTGTCTCCATGATTTTCCCATTTTCACATCTTAATGATAAATGAAAGAGTGGATCATAAATGATATCACCATTTATATCAGAAAATACTCCTATTTGAATAGTCTTTATATCTCCTTCGATTTCTTCAACTTCCAAATCAAGAGACCAATAGCATCTAGGATCATCTGTCTCTATTACTCCTCCAAATTCTCCTAAAACATCAAAAATTTTCTGCAACTGTTTTGTTGCTTTTTTTGTTGCATATTTACTCATAATGCATATCTCACTTTCTTTTTACAGAACTTTGATTTAGTCAGTGTACTATTACTCCATATCCATCAGTTCTTCTTCGAGCTCTTCCTCGGACAGGTTGCTGTACATATCTTCAACGATATCCCAATACATGTCCCAGTCATTTTCATAATACTCCATAATAAATTTCTCCTTTCCTTTTTCCCCCTTCTCTTACTACCAAAAGTCCAACTGTACGTTTTGCCGGAAGCTTTTTATATAAACAGACAAAAAAATGACTAGATTCACATCTAGCCATTTTTACGGGGTCTATATTTAATAGTGTTTGTTATATTATCCATTTTGGCGGGGTCTTTATTTAATAGTATTTTATATGCACTTTAAGCTTCCTTGCCCATGCCCCGTATCCTTTATGATCCAATATTTAGATTTATCATAATCCTTTATCTGTTCCTCATCAATAATGCGAAATTCGAAATATTCCAGGAACTCCTGATTTATAGCCATTTTGACAAATTGCCATCCTTTCTCTTGACTATAAACTTCCATAATTGGTTTCTCGTCTGGATTTCCCCACACGCATTCAGGAAAATACCATTTTTTTCGTTCTCTTTTGTAATCATCAAGACCGTACCACTCCAAAAGTTTATCTCCATATAATAATATAAATTTTTGTTCTTTCGGATGATATTCTCTGCTAAGAAGATACATTGCAATATTCTTCAACAATTTTTCCCTGGTTTTTTCCTGAAGCGAATGTATTTTTCCATCTTTCCCTGGTTTCATGCTGTATAAATAAGTAAATCGCTCTTTTTCTTTTTCTGTCGGAGTATCAGACCTGTCTTTTCGCAACACCATGTAACGTTCACGCAATGGTCCCCGGTTTATAGCATTCGCTATTACAGAGTCTAATGTTATATGGTCTTCTGCATAATCTTTCTCCATCAGACTCTCTCCCCATTGTTTTTCAATTGTATTCCACATTTTCTCTTTTTTTGTCTTCTTGGCGCAATGAAACATCCAATACTTCTTTAGCCATCCGTCCGCTTCTGGATATTTTTCAAACCAATTTGAAATACTCTGCCTGTTAATCTGTAAACCAGGTTCATCAAACTCAAATCCACACCAGCGTTGTAAAATAACTCGTGCATCGTTTAGCAGTTCATTATTGACCATGCCGTCAGAATTATATATTTCATTCTGATGACACTTAGAAAAAATGTAGCCTCTGGCAATTACAATAAGAATCCTTTCAATTCCAAACAGATTGCCATCTTCACTGAAATTGTTTGTTAATAACTTTGGCTGGATTCTTGGTTTTTCTGATTCCGGAGACTTTGCATATGCTTCAAATTCTAATATTTCATTTAACATATATCGTCACCTGCCTTTATATAAGGATCAATATCTTTCCATTTAAATGCATCCCAGAAAAACCTTCTGGCTTTGTCCGAATTTTTTGTACTTTCATATAATGCAGGCACTTGATATACAGAATCTAAATCTGAATTCTTTATGATTTTTCTAAGTTTATTTATGCATATTCTATAAATCTTATCCTCTACATTTGTTATATTATTTTCATAAAATTCCCGAACCAGCTGTTCTAAACTTGTATCAAGTTCTTCACAGGGAATTGATATCTTTTCATTTTTTTTCAAATCTCTGCTTTTTATACGGTCAAATGTTTGAGATTTTGGTCCTTCAATCAGAGTAAGTATTAACCACAGTGTCTTATATCCCTGCTGATAAAAATGATATAACACTTCCCGTTCCTCTTCGTCAAGGCTGCTTTCATTAAATCCATTTCCGATAATCTGTTCTAATGCTTTTCCCCTGTTATCATACGGCTGTAACAGCCACTGCACTTCATTCATACGATCTTTCATATCTTTTATCGTATTATTCTCATCCACATACGGTCTGATTTTTCTTTTGATATTAGGGACTATCGTTCTTTCAATCAGAATTGCATTTTTCTCATCATATATTTGGAACAAATTTGTCTGAAGATTCTCTGGTGCATAGAACTTATCTTTCTTTTCATTTTTTAATAAGATTAAAAATGTATGCACATAAAAGAAATAATACTCCAGCACCATCTTGCATCGCTTTTTAAACTTCTCAATTTTTTTCTTATCTTCCGATGATATCTTCCTCGGATAAGTAAAAAAACTAAAGGTATCTTTTATCTTTTCTTTCGATGACTGATACTTCTTTAGCTCTTTTTCAAAATAGACTGGTAATTCATTAATGTATGTACCTTTAGCCGGAATCTGGAATTCTGCTTTCTTCTTACAGCCTTTAGCTGAAATGCAAAGACTCTCTTTATCTCGTTCAACTGATAATTTTCTAAGATCGTAATTTTCTTCTCCTCGTAACTTCTCAAAATCTTTCAGAAAAACAAGATAGGGACTCTTTTCGATTTCTGTTTTAAATATAATATCCAAATTCGGATGCTGGCCATTCTTAGCTGCATCAATTTCTAGTCCGGTCAATAACGTACATTTTCCACAAGATGGCTCTTTTGATTCAAACACAGTTTCAGCTTGTTTATTGTTGATATACTCATTACTTTTATCTTTTAAATTCCTTCCATACTCAACTTGTCCGATAGAAATGGCAGCATTCGATATCTGACCTATTCTATTAGAAAATGTATTTTCAATATGTCTGAATGGAACATACTTTTCCGGTACAATCTCCGGACTCTCCGAAGCCGGAATCTTAACAACCGAAATATTCCTTTTCCAATATTCTATTATTTTTCCATCTATTTTTCTCACGCCTTCTTCTTTTTGATACCCTCCAGACGCAACCGCATTCACAACATCCTGGTTAAACACTACACAAACTAAATCGCCATCAAAATCAGCCCCACCTAAGCATAAAGGCGCAACCGATCCTCTTGGAACCATAACAATACCAGTCAGTTTTCCAAAATATTTATCGTATAATGTCAAATATTTCTTAAATTTCTCATAATTGGATCCTAGATACGTTTCCTTATCTGTATCCGCAAAACGCTGCATAATAATCTGCTCATTCCTTGACAGATGCGGACTCCTGAAAAACGCATAATACGAGTTATAATTCAGATGAAGTTCTTTATCCAATTCCCGATAATCCTTCATCGGTAAATAAAAACGCCCATACAAATAACGACGAAAAAATCCTGATATATCTTCCTTCTGTTCTAACAAACTTACAAGTAATGGCAGCAAATCCCTGCATAAATATCTCGTCTGCCCTTCCACAAGTATTTTCCCTTTTGCTAATTTCGTCAGAAGACCCTTCTGTGTATTTTGTAGCTGTTTTGTTATATACACATCCGTTTTCAGTTTCTGATTCTTAAACACCGCTTTCTTCCAATTAGGAAGATCACTTGTCAAACAGATCTTATCTCTTTTGCTATAGTTGTTGCTAACATTATTATCGTTATTATTTCCCCATTCTTTAAGGAAATCTATTGGATTCTTTATATAATTACAATGATGCTTGATTACGTTTGAAAACTGTTTTTTCGAAAAATCCAATGTATTAATCATCTGATAACTTAAATGAGTAAATTTTGAATGTCCATACGGCAAATTTGTTCCTGATATATATAACGCATGCTCATACTTATTCATCGCATCACAATAAAACTCCATCGGATGTCCGTACTTATCGTCTTCTAAATTAGATAAATGCTTTATTAGCCATTTCTGTCCTTTAAACATGCTTTCCGTAATAAAAATGTGTGCCTTACTCAAATCACGCTTCTTACCAAAAACATCCTTATACCAATTCTCTTCACCATCCTTATGAATATTATATTCTTCCAGAAATTGATGGACATCGACCTCATGAAGCATTCCCTTCATAAACGGAAGTCTTATTTGAAAAGACGTTGCGCCCGTAGTTCCCAATGCCTCATTAATATAGGAAGCATATTCTGGGGAAATGAATCCTGCTCCGTCAAATGGAATATCTACTTCCAACAGTTCTTCCCTCTTGGTCTTCAAGAAAGTGCAATTTATCTTCTCTTTTGAGCCATCTTCTTCTACGTCCAATTTCGCTGTTGCAATCGTAATATCTTTGTCGTAGTAATAACCCGTTATCGGTTTTGAAGGATTCTTTTCATCCTTTCGCACATCATGTAAAACAACAATTGTATCCGCATCGATAATTAATTTTTTATGATTGATCCTTTTAGATGATGACAAATATAATCCCCTGTATGAATAATATTTACTTTCCTTCACCGGAATCTTTGAAAAGTCCATACCTAAATTCAGACGTGTATTCAGCCCCGCATAATAATTTTCATCAATAAAAGAAATACGACTATGTCTGCTCATATTTCCACTCTTATCAAATGCAATCATGTGAACTGGTTTTTCATGATTTTCAAAATAGATATCAAATCCGTTCTCCACAATATCTTTCGCATTTTCCAGATAATCTTCATGTCGCTCTTTTTGTCCCGGAAATGCTGAAATCTCATCTAATGGAAGAAATATATCTCCAAAATCAACGATTACAAATTTATCAAATAACGTTGTATTTGTAATTCTAAATGGTTCGTCATTCGTCTGAGAATTCCATGATTTTTCAATTTCCTTGAAAAATTGATGAAAGAGCGGGCAGTCTTCCATTTCATTTTCCTGTTGAACAACTAATTTATATAATGCACGATTCGCATATTTCAGCGTAAAACATTTCTGATCTTCCGCTATTTCTTTCGGAAAATATTTAAAAAATGCCTTGGCGTCAACAGTGATAATTTTCTGCTTAATCTCTGACATAATTTACTCCTATGTATTTGTCTAGATGCTTGGGATTTCGGCTACTGGTGGCTGATGCCAGTCAATAGAAGTAAGACCAGCTATTAATCGATCCCATTCTGCGGAAGCTTCTAAAAGTAATTGTGGACTTGGTGTAGTATTTTCTTTATACTCAGCATACATAGGTTGTAAATCAGCTATTTTTTTCACGTCTATCTTTTTTTCGTTCAAAACTAAATAATAAAATTCTAATCCATTAGTGTATAGAACTTTTTTTATATTCTCAAGATATGATAAAATCTGTATAGCATTTTTGCATTTTAAATTTGTATTATTATTCCATTTACTTTCTGCCTTCGCACAAGCCTCTGTCTTAATCCCTTTATTCTTAATACTAATTGTTAAACTCTCTGGTATGTCCTTTATATCTAAATTCAAGTCCTTTTTTTCTGATATTTCTGTCTTATAAGAACGTTTTTCATTAGTATGTTGATAACATTCAACCTTTTTACACTCCCATTTTGCTGATAATTGTTCTTCTACTTTTTCTTCTATTATCTCATCCACCCCTTCTATACTCCCCTTACCATTATCTTGTATTATCTTACTCTTTTCAGGAAATATTGTTGTTAAATCTTCAATTTTAAAAAAATACTCAATTTCAGCTGCTTTAGGTATCAACCATCTAATATTTGAAGAATTCTTAGAGTACATACCTTCTTTTAAATCTAAACTACTATTAACATCTTCTTTTTTTATTTCCACGCATCCTAATATCACACCTCCATTGTCACGAGTTGCTTTCATATCCAAAATTGCCATATCAGGAAAACCTGTACCACTATATATTTTCTTTTTTAATTCACTATCCCCTTTCGCTTTTCCTCCAATGTGTACATCTCGTATAGATACTCCTTGATACCATTCCTTGAGTATTTCTCTTTTTCTACATTCCGCCATCTGTAATAACATATAGACCCATGGATATAATTCCTCTTCCTGTCCATACTGTGCATCCATCAACTTTAATTCATTAAAATATTCCTGTACTCCAAATTCAATTTTCATCTCTAATTTTCCTCGTATAATTGCTATTACTGCTTTCCAATTTCTTTTTCTCTTATTATATCAATCTTTCACCCTCTATACATCATTTTTTTCAAATTCTATAATCAATCCAAAACGAATTGCCTATTTATCCGTGCCAAATAATAAACAAGGCTTGAACAGCAATCTTGCCATTCAAGCCTTATCCATTCTATAAAACTCTTCCATATCATTCAATCGAATCGCCCCAAGATTTCCATCTTTCTGATATCCTGCCCCACAATCTATTCTAATCGTCCTTCCCGACGATGATATCCATATCTTTCTATCCTCTGTCGCAATATGTCCTACAACAGAGATAAACTCATTATGTTCTTCCATTCCTCTGATAAAATACTCGTAATGCCCATCCCCCATATAAAATCTACTCTTATTCCATATCCGTTCCGGTGTCAAATACGTCTGTGCATGTGCTATCTGGTATTTTCTACCATCAAGATTAAGATTGATATAATAGGGTTTCTCTTTTATCCATCTTGCCAGATTAAGCAAATCAACTGCTGTCATCCGTTGTTCCATAATCGATAATGTATTGTATGAAATGTATTCTCCTACTTTTTCACCAGCATACTTTTCCATAATTTCTCTTGCCAGCCAAACATCATGATTTCCTTGAATCATTTGAATATTAAGATGTTTTAAAATTTCAAAATACAATTCAACCGGCTGATTCCCGCGATCAAAAACATCTCCCGCCAGAATCAATATATCATCTTCCTCAATAACAATTTAAATCCATCAGCATCATTATGTATATCAGAAACTACATACACCTTTTTATTAACAACCTTTAAATTCATTTCGTCTTCTCTTGAAAAATTTATAACTATTCACTGTACTCCTGTTTCAAACGTTCTCATCTTCAAATAATGATTTTAGTCTATCTTGAATCGTCTTTTCATCATATCCAAACCATGTAATTTCCCACAAAATCAATGTTGTAAACTTTTCATTTCCATAATCAGATAAACCTTTTTCATCCACCCTACATCCTAATATGTTCGCCCATGAAGACGCTTCTATCGCGTAAGTTTTCTGATCTGTTGTGTCAAGGAGATAAACATTATCATCAATCCATCCGCTTTCTTGATTTTTTTCTATACACAATATCTCTGTATCCAACTTCTCTGGTTCCATTTCATTAAGAATTTTTATTGCACCTCTAAATACTTCTTCTGTAACATTTATATCTGGTGAATCAACAGCCAATTTCAAGAACTCATCAACAACCACTTCCAAATCACATTTCCCAAACACTTCATAAAAATACATTTTTCAAATCCTCTAATAGTCTTTTATCTCTCATTCCTCACAAACAGGCCACAATAATTTCCACTCCTCATTTTCTGCATGATCTGGTTTATGTATGCATTCTCCTTCCATAAAACAGATTTCATTTCTCTTTTCACAATATTGAATACCATTCATATCTGTTGTACAAAGATCGTTTTCGCTGTCATTTACTAAACAGACATTCTTCGGAATCTTGTTCTTCACAATAATTGCTTCTAATAATTCAAAAGTCATATATTTCTCCATTTCTAATAAAAATCATTCTATTATATTTCAGAACTACTTTTTACAATGAAATCCGCCCATCGTATAAAATTTCCATATGATTCTAATTCTTTTCTTACTGAATAATTATTTGACGCATACTTCAGCTTTTCATTTCTCCTCCAAAAGGCTTTCCGGCTCTGCTTTGATTCTCTGCCATATTATTTTTTCCTCCGGCGTTAACTGTTCATTTATAACAATTGGTAAAGGAAGCTCTGTATGTACTTTCCAAAACAATGTATCCTTTAGAGAACAATTCCCACAGGTTCTTGGTCCCAATAGTCCAAATTCTCCAAAATGTGGCGGGTAGTCTCATCCCGCATCCAAAGCCTCCTTTGCAGTGATGAACTCTTTTTTTCCACACACTTCACAATAATGCCAAAATGGTCTGGTATTCATACTCGCTATGAGCTGACGGTGTTTATGTTCTCTTTCATCTTCCCTACGAATCCATGTATCTTCTTCCGTCAGTTCCCGTCTTGCCTGTTTCACAATTTCTGGCTTTATATCATCCATCCGAAGTATGATTTCATCATCGACTACCTCAAAGATTGCGTCAAATCCCTCCGCAGGATTCGGAAATTCCATCTGCTTCTTTTGATTTTCATATACTTCTATGTTTTCTATATCCTCTCGTTTCTTGCTGTTCTCAATCCAACGTTCATTACTCGGATGCATCACATAGACTTCTATTTTCACATCCATTTCCTTGCGTATTTCGTCAATATAAGCTATCCGCCGCTTTGCTTTAAAGAAGGTCTGTTCAGCTATTACATCATTGCCTTGCTTCAGTTCATTTATAATGTCATGAAGATGCTTCTCATTTGCTTTTTTAAGACAACGAAACTGTTCTTCAAATGTAATCCGCTCCTTGTTACCATGTTCATCATAAACCTTTTGCTAATAATCATAAATATTAAGAACAACAGCCTTTTCGCTAGCCAAATGATGTTCTATAAAATAAGTTTTCCCCGCTGCATTTGCACCAATCACAAAGGTTAATTTCTGCATATTACGCTCCTCACATTTTCTATATCTGTCCTCCCTGTATCCGACAAAACAATCACCATTCTCTTATTCATGCAAGAATCATAACCTCTTTTTTCCAAAGCCTTTATAATATCCTTATCGTTTTCATCAAAATTATCCTCCATATTTGGAACGCTCACAAGTGAAAATATTCCAGGATTACAGCTTCCATCTATCGTATACT
>ERZ772805.188-NODE-188-length-76136-cov-6.088445_pt1 | contig 76136 bp, 74 predicted proteins | sample MGYA00511344_ERZ772805 | MGnify/ENA primary metagenome ERZ772805 (study PRJEB29015, sample SAMEA2737730) | human gut metagenome | biome: human gut; feature: human-associated habitat; material: faeces | place: China | collected 2012 ...
GACCGATTTCGATGCCATTTGGGCATAAAGCAGGGCTACCGCCCAGCAAAAAATATTTGTTAGTGCGACAGCCCCTTTTATATATACCTGATTTTATTTTTTCTTCACTGCAATTACCTGTTTACGAATTGTCATAGCCACCGAGAACAGAGCAATCAGTAAAAAGATCAAAGAGATCGGTCTGGTAACAAAGATCGACCAGTTACCGCCAGTCTGCATCAGTGCCTGACGCAGATTCTCCTCTGTCATGGATCCAAGAATAAAACCAATGATCATAGGCGTTGAAGGAATCTTTAAATACTTAAATGCTACACCGACCAAGCCAAACACGGCAACACACCAAACATCAAAAATGCTGAAATTGGAACAATATGCGCCTACTACGCAGCATACCATAACGATCGGCAGTAAAATATATTTCGGAATATCGAGCATCTTGACGAACAGTCTTAATCCTGCTCTCTCAAATATAACCATAAATACATTGGCAATCAGGAGAGCAATGAAGATTCCGTATACGTACTGACCGCTTTTCTGGAAAATCAATGGTCCAGGAGCGATACCATGGATCGTTAATCCTCCGAGGAAGATAGCTGTTGCTACATTTCCAGGAATTCCCATCGTAATTAACGGGATCAGTGATCCGCCAATAACTGCGTTGTTCGAAGTCTCAGATGCAATGATACCATCAACAATACCAGTTCCGAATTTTTCCGGATACTTTGATGCGCTTTTACCTGCCGAGTAGGCAAGCAGACTGGAGGTGGAACCACCAATTCCAGGAAGAATACCGATTCCAAGTCCGATCAGTGCTGATTGGATAATGAGTCTCCAATGAGACAGATATTCCTTTACAGAAATACCATATCCTTTTAAATTATACGTGTACTTACTTGAATCACCAACAATATGTCTTCGTTCAAAGCCCGTCCGGATAATATCCGTAACTGCATACATTCCAATAAGAATAACTACAGTGTCAAATCCACCATACAACTGTGAATTTCCAAATGCAAATCGAATCGCACCATCAACCGGAGCAATTCCTACCAAGGATAACGCTATACCAAATAGTCCAGCTAAAATACCATTAATAAGTGATTTTCCAGAAAGACTGGAAATGATCGTCAATGCAAATAACGCAATTGAAAAATACTCTGCAGAGGTAAATGCCAAAGTAACCTTAGCCAGATAAGGAGAAATAAACATAAGCGCAAAAATGCTCAGCAGACCTCCCACAAAAGAGGTCAGAATTCCTACACCTAATGCTCTTCCAGCCTCGCCCTTATCTGCCATGGAACCACCGTCGAATACAGTAGCAATCGAAGAGGCCGTACCAGGGATTTTAAGCAGGATCGCAGAGATCAATCCGCCGGAAATACCTCCCATATACAGACCAACCAACAGCGAAATACCATTCATCGGTTCCATGCCAAACGACATCGGTAAGAATAAGATCATCGCCATGGAAGCTGACAGACCAGGAATAGAGCCAAATACGATACCAACAATTACACCGGCAAAAATCAAACTGATACAAACCGGGTTCAGTAATACCATCTGAATCGCCTGATTAATCATTCCTTATCATACCTCCCTTAGAACCCGAAAATGCCCTTGGGCAGAGGGGTGTTAATCACATAAGTAAACAGTGTATAGATACAGATCGGAGCAATAATAGAAATAATGCCGATCATAAGCATATTCCGTTTCTCCTTTGGTGTCAGAATCAGCATCTGGATAAAAAGATATATTACTGTATCAATAATAAAGCCAACAGAACGAAACGCCATAACATATGCAACGATCAGCAGAATACTCAGCCACCCGCCGACCATATCACTGTCAGATGTATTTGTTTCTCCTGAAGGCTCAAGCAATGTCATGATAAGTCGGATCACAGAAACAGCGATCATTACGATCGCAATGATCTTTGGAAAGAAACCCGATCCAACATCATTCTTCATCATGTGCTTGATGCCCATAGACTCTACTAAAAGGAATACACCAAATGCCATAAACAGAAAAGAAACGATTAGATTTCTTTTTTTATCTGTCATAAATAGAATCTCCTCTCATTTTCCTGTATAGCTGTGAAGGAAATTTTCCTGGCAGCTATACAGTTTTTATTAAGTGAAGGACATCATGATCCTGCAAAGAATTCTTTCAGCTGATTAACTAACTCAGTATCTTCAGAAACCGTTGTTTCGCTGTCACGATAGTATGCCTGCGCATAATAATTTGTCAGCACTTTCTGGAATTCCGGATCTTCAGCAACTTCAGCCATAGCATTCGATAATTTATTTACGATAGCTTTATCAGTTCCCTTCGGCATACGCACTTCATAGAGCTTCGGCTGTACTACATCGTATCCCTGCTCTTTCAGTGTTGGAATGTCTTCCAGCCCCGGTACACGCTCTTCTGCGCAAACACCAAGAACAACAAAATCGCCTTTTTCTACATAATCGGCAATGTTCATGTAGTTAACAAGTAATACATCACACTGATCTGCCATAAATGCGGTCAGACGATCTGCTGTGGAAGAACCTACATCAATCTGATTCATTTCAATGCCCATGGTGCGTTCCATTGCAACGGCTGCAGCATGTGTAGCGCCATAATAAGTAACAGAGAAACGAAGCTGTCCAGGATTTGCTTTCGCCCATTCGATCATCTCGTCAAGATTGGAGAAACGCGGATCATCCGCTTTTGCGATCAATGCATATGTATCATCACGTGCAATTGTACCAACAACTTCAAAATCGTTCAGGAATGAAAATTCATTACTCTCCGCAGCTTCCTGTGTCATCATAACGCCTGTATGATGGAAGAGTGCTGTATATCCATCATTTTTAGCTGTCATAACACTTGAAGATGCTACAACACCGGAACCTCCGGTCGTATTGACAACTACAAAGTTCACTCCAAGCTTATCACCCAGTATTTTGCACATCTGACGGCAATAGGTATCTGTATCTCCACCAGCTGAATACGGTACTACCATTGTAACATTTTCCTTTGGCCAGTCTGTTTCTGCTGCCGCATTCGTGTTACTGTTTTCGCTGCCGGAAGCAACACTTTCACTGCTTGCTGCACTGGTGCTTCCATTGCTTGATGTGTCACTCTTACTGCAGCCACTGATCATAAGAGACATTGCCATAGCCACTGCCATCGTAAATGCGATCATTTTCTTCATACTATTTCTCTCCTTTTCTTCATCGTTTCCGACTAAAATTTTCTGCATTGATGTATATTATTTTTGCCAGAATACCATAAGCCTTGATCAAATATGATCACGGACGGTATTTATCATCAATGATTTCAACGCCTTTCTCTTCAAGACTCTTCTCAACCCAATTGCGATTTGCTGTACCATCCTTCGCCGCAGCCAGTTTCTTTTCATCTGCAGCCTTAAATTTCTTTGCATCCTCCAGGATCACAGCTGCATCCTTTTGCGGAATTACAATGATACCATCTGGATCGGCAAGAATGATATCTCCCGGATTTACACTCACTCCTCCGCATGCGATCGGTACATTGATTTCTCCAGGTCCCTCTTTATAAGGACCGCCAGGAGTTGTTCCTGTACAGTAGACAGGAAAATCCCAATGTCCAATTTCATCAATATCACGAATCGGACCATCTAAAATAATTCCTGCAATTTTCTTTGTGTACTTCAGGTAGGCCATCATAACCTCGCCTATCAACGCTCTGGTATCATCTTCTTCATTTGATACAACCAGAACATCGCCTTCCTGGCAATAATTCAATGCCGCATGCAGTAATAAATTATCACCGGCACGGCACTTTACGGTATAGGCCGGACCAACCATCATCTGTGCTTTAGGTTTACTTACCAGATGAATTCGCGGATTCATCGCGCAGCTTCTTCCCATAACATCAGCCGTATTGGAAGCGGGGATTTCTTTGAACTGCTCCATAATCTCCGGATCCGGCATATCTCTCTTCAAATAAATTCTCTTACCAACAGCCATAACTTTGTCCTCCTCTTTATTTATCTTTTTGATCATTTCTTAACGCGGATCTGCTCGATAATCTCCTGATATCCTGAAGGCTTGCGGTCCACATAGACTTCAGCAAATTTGTACGGTTCTAATGCTTCAAGACGATGTTTCGTAGCAGTTGTCATTTCAGCAGATAAATTTTCCTCACCTAACATGGCGATCGATCCTTTTAACTCTGCTGCACGTCTGGTGCAATGCAGAGCTGAGCCCGTAACCAGACGATCCAGATGGCTGGTAAATGGAATATTATCCATTGATTTGGAAATCGATGTCACCACTTCTTCTGTGACACCATATGCATCAGCTGCCTGCAGCATCTCGATCATCAGACCTGCAATTCCTTTCATGTAAATGCTCCGCACGAGTTTAATTGCGGAAGCAGAACCAGCCTTTTCGCCAGCCAATGTAATCTTCATGCCATATGGAGTCATTAATTCATAGAACTTTTTAGCACCATTACCGCTTGCTGTGATCGGTACTTTGTGTTTGTCCTTTGGCAAAGAACCAAGCATAGCTGCATCGGCAAACAGAACTCCTGTGTCCTTGATTGCCTCCCAGATAGCTACCTTCGTGGCAGGTGTAGAGGCGCTAACATCTACATATACCTGATCCGGACGCAGGCAGTCTTTAATCTCATTACAAACATCCATTGTAAAAGAAGACGGTACAGCAGCAAACAAAACATCTGCCCACTGTGCAACTTCCTTTGCGGATTCTACCAGTGTAACTCCTGCCTGTTCTGCCCTAGCATGCACCTGTTTTCCCATCACTTCATGATTCATCATTGCATCATTTGCACGAATCCCTTCAACACCTTCCCCCTTCAATCCAAGGGAAATGTTAAATGCCGCTTCGCCATAACCTACAAATCCAATTTTCATATAATGCCTCCTGTAAGTTGCTGCTTTTCCTTTAAGTTAGATGTTTCATGCTTAAATTTCCGCGGATTTATTAGATGTTCTGCATAAAAAAAGCTTTAATTAAGCTTTTTTATCTTGCATTTTGCACAACTTTATAGTAATATACTTTTCAGTATAAATCCAACAGTATAATTTTTATATTTTCACAAAAAAATTTTGTCGAGGTAATTTATGGACTTGATCAGCTTATATTATTTTTCAGAATTGGCAAAAGATCTTCACATGACACGAACCGCTAACAGGCTGTTTATATCGCAGCAGACACTTAGCAATCACATAAAGCGCCTGGAGGAATCTCTAAATTGTGAATTATTTGAACGTAAACCTTCTCTTCACCTCACATGTGCCGGTGAAGCGGTTCTTTCCTTCGCCAACCATGTCAACAGTGAATATACAAACTTGAAAGATATTTTATCGGACATTACGCACCAGGAACGGGGAATTCTCCGTATCGGAGGAAGTACTTTGAGACTAAATGCCTGCCTTCCTGAAATTCTACCTGAATTTTCATCCCGATATCCCAATGTAGAGCTGCGCCTGACAGAGGCAAATTCTTCGAAACTGGAACCTTTGATCCTTTCAGGTGATCTGGATTTCGCCATCATACTATCCGATTGTCAGCATCCTAATTTGATCTGTCAACATCTAATCGATGAACCTTCTTATTTATGCGTAGCCGATTCCCTTTTGGCAAAATATTATGGACTGCAATATGAGCATATAAAAGATGCTGCAATTCACGGAGCTACTATATCCCAGTTTTCTGAATTACCTTTCTGTCTGAATTCAAACCGACTGGGCAGACATATTCTGGAATGTTTTGAGGCTGCCCATATTGCTCCAAAAACATATATGATGAGCTCTGAGACCCAGATAAGCCTTACCCTCTGTGCCCAACGCACTGCCGCATGTTTTTCCACACAAATGCGTTTACTAACGCAGGGAAAACAACTGCCGCCCGATATCAATGTTTTTCCTCTTTATTCCGATGGTCATCCAGTAACCCAGACATTAAGTCTGATCTACCAAAAGGATCGTTATCTGTCACACTATGCCACACTATTCCTTGATCTCTTAAAGCAGTATTTTTCCAGTCTTGAGAAAATGCATATTGAGCATAAAGTATAGAACACTTTCTAAAAAGACAACCCAAAATTTCTATTGTAGATGTATCGAAAGCCCAGCCAGACATCTCGAGGACTGCCAGACCGGGCTTTTCTTTTCTCTCTTATATAAACAATCTCTCCGGATTGCTCTTTATCATCTTCACGATTTCTTTCTCCGAAAATCCACGTTCCAGAAGACCTTCCGCAAACATGCGGAGTCCATCTGCGGATCCCGGGGAATTTAGCTGGCCGAAATCGGTGACAAGATACGTGTTGTCTGTTCCGACCGCGCGGATCTGCTCGATCACAAGCTCCCAGCTCACGCGGTTGTGGTAGACTGTAAAGAAGCTGTGCTCCACCATCGCCCCGGCTTTCACGCAGAGTTTCTGATCTTCGATGGAAAAACTTGTCGCCGGATTCTCCGCATGGGTCAGCACCAGGCGCTTCACGCCGCGCTTCGCCGCCTCCAGCACGACAGGAACCCCTTCCTGTCCGCCGATATGTCCGGTCCCAACGACCAGGTCATACTTTGCCGCGATATCGAGGACATCGTAAACCGCCGGAAGAAGTTTTCCGTCCTCTCCCATCACAGACAGATACGGGCTCAGATCCGCGGACGGATCATTCCGGAAATGAAATTTCCGGTAAGCCAGCGAGTCCATCGTCGGGAACCAGACGTATTTTCCGCCTGCCTGCGCCATGCGCTCCACGGCATCCGGATTGATTCCGCCTGCCTGACGGTTCAAGACAAGACCACCGTAAATTTTAAGGTCTGGGTATAACGCAGAAAGAATGGCAGCACGACCAGTCGTGTCAGCGAAGTGGCATTTTACCACTCCGCCTTTCATTCCGGCCGTCTTCCATTCTTCTGCTATTTCAATATCTGTTGACTTTCTCGGACTCACGTCCGGAGAAGTATGAATGTGCATATCATATGCACCTTTCAGGATATCTTCCATAGCACAAAACTCCTTCTTTCTGCCGGACACGGATCACGCATCCGGCAGTACATGGTTTCCGATTCCTAATGATACGGAAGGAATACCGGGATCAGAGCAACAACAACAATATACGTAAGAATGACCATCGGGATACCGATCTTTACAAAGTCGAGGAATTTGTACTTTGTCCAGCCGACCGTCATCATGTTCTGCGGTGCTGCAAACGGAGTTGCGTAGGATGCCGCACCTGCAAGAGTGATGATCATCGCGATCGGATACGGGCTTACTCCGATCTTCTCTGCGATGGAGAGACCGATCGGCATAAAGATCAGGATCGTCGGGATGTTGGACATTACCTGTGTCAGGATCGATGCAGCGATAAAGATCACGGTGCTGATCATAAACGGGCTCGGGTTATCACCGAGGATGTTGATGATGATGTTCGCTACCGCATCACCGGCACCGCAGTTCTTTACACCTGCGGAGATCGCGCTGAGCGCGCCGACCAGGATCAGGCAGTTCCAGTCTATCGCCTTGATCGCGTCTTTGACTGTCATGCAGCCGCTTCCGACAATGATCAGAGCGCCTACGACTGCTGCGATATGCATCGGGAAAGTCTTGGATCCGGATGCAATCACCACGAGAACGGCGATCATCGTGATCACGCAGATTGCTGCGTTTTTCTTATTGAATTCTTTCTTTTCCGCCTGTGCGAACTCCGGCACATATCCGGTATCCGGGATCATCTTCATTCCGATAAATGTGTAATATAACACACCGAGAATACAGATTCCAATACCAAACGGTGTGATCGCAAAAAATCCAAACGGCTCATAGCCGAGTTCCTGCATAACGCCTGCTGCGGATGCATTGGAACCGACACCGACAAGCGTCACAAAGCCGCCAAACTGTGCACCGAACAGAAGTCCGAGAAGTGCTTTGGATGGTCCGATCCCCGCGGAAATGCACATTGCAGTCACGAGCGGAGCCATGGCAACCATGACACCGATGTTGCTGCAAACTGCACTTAACAGGCAGGAAACGATCAATGTTACAAGGATAATGTTTCTTTCACTTTTTCCGGTGATCTTCACCATCTTTTCACCGATGATATCTGTCACACCAGTGTGGAACAAGGATGCGCCGACAACCATCATGGCTGCCAGAAGAACGATCGTTGTACTGTTGTAACCGCTGAAGATCGTATTGACTTCAATAATTCCGGTATACGCGTACAGAATTGATGCGCCGATCGCAGTTACCACGATCGGGATCGGCTCCCAGATAAAAAGCGCGATCGTAGCTGCAAGGATCAGCAATGCGATAACCATAGAGTTCATGGATGTACCCCCTTATATTGTTTTGATGAGTCATAAGTTTAGAAATCCTCTTTTGAGCAAGACTGCAGTGGATTTCCGACCTTTTGACTCTGGTATCATGACATATAGTTTTTTTGTTTAATCTGTACAGAACCGGTTTTAAAAACTACTGTTTTTATGTACAAAATCATTCTATCATGGCATACCATAAAAATAAAACAATATAATATTCTGTTTTTGACAAAGATTTGTTGTCAGCGTACCCGGGAATATACCAAAAAAGGACCAGCGAGCTTTCTGATCTGAGGGGAAAGTTCACTGGTCTTTTTGTGGTTGGTCTGTATGCCATGGGTGAGGCGAGTTTCGTTTCTAGCTTAAAATGATTAAGAATCAAGCAAACAATGGATTGTGTCAATGCCCTGAAAGGGGCAACCTTCATTTCTACCAGAAAGTATGTCAACTGGTATGAAGATAAACACAAAAAGTGTCAATGCCCTGAAAGGGGCGACCTCCATTTCTACACTTGCCTCTGGGAACCCGCATAAATAAAGGCTTTGCGGACCCGTTTTTGCAAGCATTTTCCAGAATATTCTGAAAAAGGCTTTTTTGAAGGTGATTTTTGGCGTGTTCACAGTTTGTTCATATTTATCGCAGAAGCAAAGGTAATTTCTCGCTTTCAGCTGCCCCCATTATAACAGACTTCTTCAGGTTCCACAAGCAGATTATTTCCCATTATTGTGACCATTATTTGCGATCCCACCATCCCCCAGCGGTGAGCTTCCGGACAGGAGTGCATGATCCGGGGATCTGGCTTCCTCTTAGCTCGCGGGTGACTGCGTTAGAAAATCGATGACACTTGTCTGAGCGCAGCGAGTTGTGTCGTCGATTTTCTGCCCTTAGCAGTCTCCCGGGAGGTTAGAGGAACCATCCCCGCATCCCCAGCACTCCTGTCCGGACACTCACCGCTCGCCAACCAACTATCCATTTTCTTTTTCCCCCTTTTCAAATCCCCCATTCTATGATAAAATAACCTTGTTTCATTAGGAGGACTAATAATGGATATCAACTACGAATTATATAAAGTATTTTACTACGTCGCAAAAACCCTGAGCTTCTCCGAGGCCTCCAAATGCCTCTACATTTCCCAGTCCGCGGTCAGCCAGTCCGTCAAGGTCCTGGAGAAAAAGCTCGGCCAGACCCTCTTCATCCGAAGCACAAAACGCGTCCAGCTCACCCCGGAAGGCGATATCTTATTTAAACATATCGAACCGGCGATGAACCTGATCCACAAAGGCGAGACCCAGCTCTTAGAGGCAAACACCTTAAACGGCGGCCAGCTCCGTATCGCCGCCAGCGACACGATCTGCCGCTATTTCCTGGTCCCGTACTTAAATAAATTCCACAAGCTCTACCCGAACGTCCACATCAAAGTGACAAACTCCACCTCGATCGAGTGCGCCCACATTTTAGAGAACGGCCAGGTAGATTTCATCATCACAAACTACCCGAACTCCGGTCTCTTAAACACCCACAGCGTCCGTGCCATCCGCGAATTCCGCGATGTCTTCGTCGCAAGCGCCGAGCACTTCCCGCTGCAGGATAAGACCTTCACACTCACCGAGCTTCTCGATTATCCGATCATGATGCTCGACCGCAAGAGTACGACCAGCGAGTTTTTACACTCCATGTTCCAGAAATCCCATCTCGACCTGGTCCCGGAGATCGAGCTCAGCAGCAACGACCTTCTGATCGACCTCGCAAGGATCGGCCTCGGGATCGCCTTCGTCCCGGATTTCTGTATCCCGGAGGACGAAAAACAGCTCTTTATCCTAAAGCTCTCCGAGACTCTCCCGGTCCGCCAGCTCGTCGTTGTCCACAACGAGAACCTTCCGGTCTCCCAGGCTGCAAAGCAGTTTATGGATATGCTGTAGGATTTAGCCAAAAAGAGTCATGTCCCGCGCAACTACATGCCGGACATGGCTCTTTTTTCTTTTACTTTTTTCTTTTACTTTTTTCTTTTACTTTCTGCTCTCCCAGAAATCCTCCATGCACTGTCCCACGTTTCCCCGGTTCACCATCTGAAAATGCTCCCACTCTCTCGGAAACAGTTCCAGATATTCTCTCTTTAAGAACCGGTCATCGAGGAGCAGGATGATCCCCTCATCCTCCGTGGTCCGGATCACGCGCCCTGCCGCCTGCAGAACCTTATTCATTCCCGGATACTGGTAGGCAAAATCAAAGCCCGCCTCCTCTTTCTCCTCGAAATATCCGCGCAGGACTTCCTGCTCCACACAGACCATCGGAAGCCCCGTTCCGACAATCACAGCGCCGATGAGACGTTCCTCCTTCAGATCAATTCCTTCTGAGAACACGCCGCCCATCACGCAGAAGGCCGCCAGCGAATGATTCCGTTTCTTCTCAAATTCTTCCAGAAATTCCTGTCGTTCCTGCTCCTTCATTCCCTGTCCCTGCACCAGAAGATCTGCCGGAAAATCCAGCTCCTCCACAGCCTGTTCGACCTGCTCCATATACTGGTAGGAAGGAAAGAACACCATATAATTTCCGTTCTTCGACCGGACAACCTCCCGGATATACTCCGCAACCTTCCGGTATTCACTCGCACTCCGCCTCGAATACCGGCTGCTGACATCCGTCGCCACCATGAGAAGCCGCTTCTCTTCCGCAAACGGGGAGTTCGCATAGACCGCGTAATCATCCTCATTTCCGGAGAGCAATGTCTTGTAATACCGGATCGGCAGCATCGTCGCCGAGAACAGGATCGTGCTGTTCCCCTGTGCCATGCAGAGTGAAAGATTCGAGGACGGATCCACGCAGAACAGCCGCACTTTAAAGGAAGAAACGCCCACATTTTCCGCGTAGATCCGGTAATGATCGTCCAGAAGCTCATAGACATTCAGGAAATCCCGGAGTCCAAAATAAAAGTCAAGGACCTCGTCCCGCCCTTCAAAATCCGGAAAATCCTCCAGAAATGTCTCCATATCCGAAAAGACCGCCATCGCCGCTGCCGCCAGGGATGTCACATCCGATAAGAGCTGCCATGTCTCGCATTCCCGCTTCATCGCAAGCATCACCTGATTGCACTTCTCGAGATCCTTCGTAAGCTTCGGAGCTTTGCCCTTTGTCAGGCGCTTTACCGTGAGAATATCTTCCTTTTTTAACTCAGCACTGTACATCTCCCGCGCCCGCGAGACGAGATTATGCGCCTCGTCCACAAGGAACAGATATTCCCCTGTCTGCCCGTCCGCAAAATACCTTTTCAGGCGCACATTCGGGTCAAACACGTAGTTGTAATCGCAGATGATCCCGTCCGTCCAGCTTGAAATATCAAGGCAGTATTCAAACGGGCATACCTTATATTTTTCGGCATATTCCAGGATCTTCTCCCTCGTCATCTCCTGTTCCAGATGCAGGATGTCAAAGACAGCCTCGTTCACCCGGTCAAAATGTCCCTTCGCATACGGGCATGCATCCGGATTGCACTCGCAGTTTTCCAGCGGGCAGAGCTTTTCCTTCGCCGTGATCGTCACAGAAGTAAAGATCAGTCCCTTTCCCCGGAGGATCCGGAGTGCTTCCTCAGCGACCGTCCTCGTTACCGTCTTTGCGGTCAGATAAAACAGCTTATCGCCTTTTCCCTCCCCGATCGCGCGGACCGCAGGGAACACCGTGGAGAGCGTCTTTCCGATCCCGGTCGGTGCCTGAATGAACAGCCGCTTTTTCCGGCTGATCGTGCGGTAGACAGACACCACAAGGTCTCTCTGTCCCTCCCGGTACGGGTATGGGAATTCCAGATTCCGGATCGATGCGTCGCGGGTCAGCTCATGGTGGTAGAGATATCTCGCCCATTTAAAATATTCATGGACCACGCCCGAAAACCACTGTTCCAGCTCTTCCTTTGAGCGGTCGGTCTGAAACCGCCGGATCTCCTCCGTCTCCAGATTGCAGTAGGTGAGCTGCAGGCGGATCCCATCAAGATCCTTGTCGCAGCAGTAGAAATACCCGTAGCACATTGCCTGGGCGAGGTGGACTTCGATCGGTGCTTCCAGTCTCGCAACATCCGTATACATGCCCTTGATCTCGTCGATCACCGTGATCCCGTTTTCCGTGAAGATCCCGTCCGCCCGGCCTTCCACCGAAAGAACGAGCTCCTGCTCGTCATCCGTGACTTCATGTTTCAGCGGGACCTCCGCCCGGTATCCGGAACCCATCCGTTTCTGGATCTTCCTGTGGATCCGTCCCCCGGCCAGCATCGCATCCTTCTGGGCGTTCCCGGACCTTCGGTTGTCGATATCTCCGGAGCGCAGAACAAACTCCACCAGATTCCGGACCGAGATCCGGATCGATCTTTTATTTTCCTCGCTCATCACATGCGCTCCCTTTCATTTTTGTAAATCAAATATACCTGCAGGTTTTCTGCACCATACGTGGAAAGCAGCAGGACTGCAGACGCTGAATCATTGCTGATGTTTCCATTCTTCATGTCTTTTGCAAGTATAACATTCCAGAACAAAACTGTAAACACTGCGGATCGCAGCTGTTCTCCACAGGACGCTCGCCGGGTGCAGCTGCCTGCAGCATACTCCATTCTGGCACAAATGAGCTTTCCAACGCACAAAAAAAGCAGCCAGCCATACGTTTTGTACAGCCGCTGCCTCTTCGTTTTTTCTTCGATCCGTTACGCTACCGCGTGCATCGGATTCTTTCTCTCGAGGAACTCCTCGAACAGTGTGTTCTCGCCGTCGAACTCAACGGTGAGGATCTTTGTAAGATCAAGGCTCAGTACTCCGAGAAGAGACTTCGCATCAATAATCATACGGTTATAAAATACATTCACATCAAAATCACAGCCGCTGGCAATGCTCACAAACTCCTTTGCCTCGTCTGCAGACGCAAATTTTACTTTTTTCTGTTTCATCATAGCTCTCAAACTCCTTTTTGTTAAACCCACAGATGTCAAATACCTGATTCCATAAACCCTTTTTGCGAATCGTGAACAGCAATGGTTTCTAACATTCCAATATATGAAATGGTTCGAAAATGTTTCCATACTGCCTACGATTATACATTTATACCATATCCGGAGTTGAGCGTCAATCGACAGATGTCACCATCTTTTTGTTAAGTTTATGACAATTTTTGTCATTTGTCACAGAAAAGGCAGGTAGTTGTCTGATGTCTTAATCTGCAGGAACTCCTTATCAGCAAGTTTCTGCAAATGCATAGTAACCGAAAGCCGAATACATAAATGGCGTTTTTTATCCATCTATATATCCGGCTTTTTGTGAGTTGTCTATGATGTTATTACATCAAAATGTACTTTAAGATAAAGAGCACGGCCAGGATGTACATGACCGGAGTGATCTTCTCTTTCTTTCCTGCGAAGAGGTTCATTACAACATAGGAGATAACTCCCATGGAGATTCCCTCGGAGATACTGTAGAAGAACGGCATCGCGATGATGCAGAGGAATGCAGGGATTCCGTCTGCCGGGTCCTTGAAATCGATCTCAGATACGGAGCCGATCATGTAGAAACCTACGGTGATCAGAGCCGGAGCTGTCGCAAAGGACGGGATCGCTAAAAAGATCGGGGACAGGAGCAGGGATAACAGGAAGAGAACCGCTGTTGTCAGGGATGTAAGTCCTGTTCTTCCGCCCTCAGTTACGCCGGAAGCACTCTCCACGAACGTTGTGACTGTGGAAGTACCAAGACATGCGCCGCAGGTTGTTCCGACTGCATCCGCAAGAAGCGCGCCCTTGATCCTCGGGAGCTTTCCGTCAGCGTCCAGCATGTCTGCCTTCGCAGATACACCGATGAGCGTTCCGAGTGTATCAAAGAGGTCAACAAAGAGGAACGCGAACACGATCACGATGAACTCCAGGACCGGAACGCCCTTTAAGCTGAACTTGAACATGATCGGTGCCAGGCTCGGGATCGAGATTCCGTTTGAGAAATCCGGGAGCAGGTTATAGAAACCGAGATCCGGATTCGGAACATACACGCCGGCAAACTGGCAGATGATACCGAGGATCCAGGTGATCAGGATTCCCCAGAGGATATTTCCCTTTACATTCTTCACGATCAGGATTCCTGTGATCAGGACTCCGAAGATTGCAAGTAGAACCGTGATCCCGGCATCGCTCATGGATGCTGTGAGTCCGTCTGCAAGTGTGCTGTTATATCCGCTGATGGAGAACAGGCTGACGAGCGTGGAGCTTCCGATCACGATCTTCGCATTCTGGAGACCGAGGAATGTGATAAAAAGTCCGATTCCGACGCTGACCGCTTTCTTTAAGTTGAACGGAATCGCGTTGAAGATCGCTTCCCTGATGTTAAAGCAGGAAAGGATAATGAAGATGATACCTTCTGCGAGAACTGCCGCAAGGGCAACTTCCCAGGAATACCCCATTCCGAGAACGACCGTGTAGGCAAAGTACGCGTTCAGACCCATTCCAGGTGCCAGAGCGAACGGGTAGTTCGCAAAGAGTGCCATACAGAGTGTTCCGATGAAGGATGCCACCGCTGTCGCCGTGAAGACCGCGCCGTGATCCATTCCCGCCGCTGCGAGGATGTTCGGGTTTACCGCCAGGATATACGCCATCGTCATAAATGACGTCACACCGGCCATGATCTCGGTCTTAACAGTCGTGTTGTTTTCCTTGAGATGGAAAAATTTTTCGAGACTCATTTGTTTCCCTCCAATTTGTTTTATCAGTTTTTGTTATAAAACCGTTAATTTTTATTATACGAGGTGCAGAGAAAAAACGCAAGGAAAAGAGCCGGATTCTATAAGTCAACATTTTCCGGCAGTTCGCATTTCATGTCATAAAAAGGCCGCTCTCCCCTTTCGGTTAAGCGACCTTCCCTGTAAATATCATTATTTCAATTCTCTCTTCAAAAAAGCCAGCAAATTCAGTTTCGCCCGCTCCTCCGTATCTTTCCGCCTCGTCTTTACCTTCTTTACGACCTTTCCTTCCTGATCCCTGTGGATCCGGTAAACGATCCGCAGGTACTCTCCGACCTCTTCCCAAGCCTCGCGGCTCTCCGGGATCAGGTCGAGTCCCATCTGGAAGACGTGGAACATGCCGTCGTAGACGGAACAGCGGACTTTTACGCCCTCTGCTCTCGCTTTCTTCGCAGCTTCCCGCGTGTCATCAAGAAGGACCTCATAGGAGCCCACCTGCATGAGCATCGGAGGAAAGCCCTCAAAATTTCCAAACAGTGGGGACAGATACGGGTCCTTCGGATCAGCATCCCCGATATAGCTGCACTGGTAGAGCATATTTTCTTTCGAATTTCCAAACAATGGGTCGATCGTATAATTCTCCTCATACGAAGCCCCGCTGAGCGTCACATCCGTCCAAGGGGACATCGTGATGATCCCAGCCGGGAGCGGAAGCGCATGATCCTTTGCGTAGAGACAGAGCGCGAGGGCAAGTCCGCCTCCCGCGGAATCTCCGGCAACCACGATCTGTTCCGGATCGTATTTTTTTTCATTTAAAAGCCATTTGTAGGCATAGACTGCATCCTCGAGTGCCGCCGGAAACGGATGCTCCGGTGCGACCCGGTAGTCAGGAGTCAGAACATCCGCCCCGAACCCCAGTTCCGAATATTTAACCGCAAACCGCCGGTAAATGTTCTTCATCGGACCGATATATCCGCCGCCGTGGAGCTGCAGGATCACCCGCCCAGTGACCGCCTGCTTCGGCTTTAAATATTCCATCACAAATTTCCCTGTCGGGATCAGTTCATAGATATAATCATTCGGGCACCGCCATGCCGGTTCCACCGGATTTTTTCGGAATTCTCCGGTCTGGATCGGCTTTTTTAAAGATGTCTCCATGACATCTCTCATCATATCCCTGGTCAGATTCCCGATCATGCTGACTTCTTTTCGGCTCATGTTTCATTCCTTTCCTGTCTGTTCCTTTTCCTCATCTATCACACATGAAATCTCCGCCGCAATTCCCGTTTCACACTCCTGTCCCCGAGCAGCACCGTGGCAAGAAGCGCTGCCACCGAGATCACCACAGAAAGCACTGTGAGCAGCGGATGCCTCGTCCAGCCGATCTTCCAGAAGATCAGCGGGATAAAGCTTAATACCGTGATCGCGATCTGGTACATAAAATAGCTCTGCCAGTTCAGTCGGTTCACGAGCATCATGAGCAGGATCGCCGCCACTTCAAATAAGACAACGCACGGGATCGCATAGTCCACCGACCAGCCATGCAGTCCCGTCAGCGTGTCGATCAGAAGCAGGATCGCCTGGATCCCCAGACACTGCCTGACAAGGATCCCGGAAAGGCTTGCATGGCGCATCACGGAAAATTTTAATGTCATCGCCACATAGGCAGCGGCGCCCGCGGTCAGGAGTGACCATTTAAACGGGATCTGCCGGTAGGTTGCAAGATTTACGATCCCCGCAAGGACCGAAACGAACACCAGCGAAAGATAAAACATCCGGACAGCCTTTTTGATCTTTCTGCGGTCCTGTGCGATCACCGGATACCGTCCTTTATCATGTTCCCGGTCTGTGATCCCGTTGCTCTCCTGCTCCACCGGGATCCCCTGATCTTCCAGAAAACGGAAAAACACTTCCGGCAGACGATTCTCTGCCATTGCACTCGTAAACGCCAGGCAGAGCTTTCCATCGTAAGCTACCGCCCCGCATTTCATCCGCTGCTTCGGAGATGCACCGACGAGAAGCTCAAAATCCTCAACATTCTCTCTCAGATCTTCCCGTATCTTTGCAGGGCCGATGTTGGAAAAGGTCATCGTATGGGCGCGGCTTGTGCGAAGGAAGATCAGTTCCATCGCCAGATGCTTGATAAACAGAGGGATCGCCCTCACATACCACTTTTTCTCGTTGGATACATTGTAGGAGATCGTCTCCTCCAGTCGCTCCTTCACGATCTGTTCGTCCATCTGACGACTGACGTTTGTGAGGACCTCCCGGAAGTTCTCCGGCGCCCTGCCTTTCGGCCAGGAGATATTGACTACCGCAAAAAAATTTGCGAGCGTCTCCGAGTCAAAAAAGCTCCGCAGATTGACCGGCAGATTGAGCGCTGCCGGTTTTTTCAGGTTCTTCCCGTCCGTCTCTGTCCGGATGACAGACCATAGAAGTGCTGCTGCCAGGTATTTTGTGATACTGACCCCGTATTTCCGGCACTGTGCTTTTAGATCCGCGACCTGCAGTGTTCCCTTTAAGACCCCCATCTGGTCAAACGGAAGAAATTCCCCACTTACCTGAAGTGCCGGTTCGCTCTCATAGTGGCGTTTCGGTAATTTTCTGTAATAGCGGAGATAATCATCCTCTTTTAATGGAGAAAATTCTTTTTCTTCCGTGATAACCGGAAGATTTTTCTTTAACTCCAGATAATGCTCCGTCAGCCGCGAGGCAAACCGGAGAGCTCCGAGTCCGTCTGTCAGCCCGTGGAAAACCTCAAAATTGATGCGGTTTCCGAAGTAGCTGACACGAAACGGAAATCTCGCCGCACGATGTGGATCGATAAACCGGCACGGTGCGCTCTGCTCTTTCTCGATCACAGGATCCCGGTCGTTCGTCTCAAAATAGTACCAAAAAAATCCCTTCCGAAGCTTCACCCGGAAATTTTCAAATTCCGGGAGTGTCAGGATCAAGGCTCTGTGGAGAAGTTCCGGATCCACCGCCTCCTTCAGATTCGCCGAGATCCGGAATACACTGCTCAGATCTTCTCCGGACACCGCCGCAAAAAGTTTTGCCGTGTTGTCCAGTCTCCGCCATGCGGCGCCCTGGATGCGCCGGCGTTTCTTTGTGAATTGCTCCGATAAATTCTTCATTCAGATCCCGCACCTCTTTCAGGATAAAAAAATAACCGGAAAAATAATTTTTCCGGTACATTAGAAGCAGGGGAAGAGGGGCTCGAACCCCCATCTACGGTTTTGGAGACCGCTGCTCTACCATTGAACTATTCCCCTATATTTTGTTGCGCATCACTTAATGCTCCATTATGATAGCATGAAATGTTTTAATTGTCAACACTAATTTGAAAATTTCTTATATTTTTGTATCCGGCACTTCGAGCGAAAAAATCAGCTGCCTTATGCCAACCTGCAGACCGATCCTTTTCCGCTCAAAGCATTACCGTATCCTCCGTACTTTTCCGATCAGATCAGCTGGATCGCCTCTCTCACATTCTCCACCCCGATCAGTCTGATCCGTTTCTCATCCTTTAACTTCTCCAGATTTGATTTCGGGAGCAGACAGCTTGTAAAGCCCATCTTGATCGCCTCCGACACACGTTGGGCCGCCTGGGAGACTCCGCGGACTTCCCCGGAAAGACCGACTTCCCCGAAGATCAGCATCCCCGGATCCACCTCCCGGTTCTTAAAGCTCGACACAAGCGCCATCACAACGGCGAGATCCAGCGCCGGTTCGTTCATCTTCATTCCGCCCGCGATATTCACATAGGCGTCATACCGGCTCATCGCATACCCGCATCGCTTTTCCAGGATCGCGAGTAAAATGTTGATCCGGTTGTAATCGACGCCGTTCGCCGTCCGTCTTGCCATTCCGAAATTCGTCGCTGTCACGAGCGCCTGGACCTCCAGGAGGATCGGTCGCGTTCCCTCCAATGAACAGGCTACCACCGCCCCAGACGCTTCCTTCGGACGCCCGGAGATCAGCATCTCCGACGGATTTAGCACCTCGGAAAGTCCTTTTTCTTCCATCTCAAACACACCGATCTCGTTCGTGGACCCGAAACGGTTTTTTACTGCCCTGAGGACCCGGTATGCGTCATTCCGGTCTCCCTCAAAGTAGAGAACCGTATCCACCATATGTTCCAGCACACGCGGTCCCGCGACAACGCCCTCTTTCGTCACATGGCCGACGATAAAGATCGTGATCCCGTATCCCTTTGCGATCTGCATCAGGAGATTTGTCGATTCCCGGACCTGGCTCACGCTTCCAGGTGCCGACGAGATATCTTCCCGGAACATTGTCTGGATCGAGTCGATGATCACCACATCCGGCTTTGCGCGCTCGATCGCGCTGTGGATCGTGTCGAGATTTGTCTCGCATAAAAACAGAAGATCTCCCGAAATCTCCCCGATGCGGTTCGCACGCATCTTGATCTGCTTTAACGATTCCTCTCCGGAAATATAGAGGACCCGTTTTCCGGCCCCTACAAGGTTTCTGCAGACCTGTAAAAGCAGCGTCGATTTCCCGATTCCCGGATCTCCTCCGACCAGCACAAGGCTTCCCTTTACGATCCCGCTTCCAAGAACTCTGTCAAGCTCTCCAAAGCCCGTAGGCGTCCTGTCCTGCTCCTCCAAAGAAATCTCCGAGATGTGGACCGGGACCGCCGTCTTTCCGGCTCCGACCGCATTGATCTGTCCGGCCGGCGCTTTTTTCGTCTGGGCAACCGGTTCCTCGACAAATGTATTCCATTCCTTGCACACCGGACATTGTCCGAGCCATTTTGCGGACTCATAGCCGCACTCTTTACAGAAAAAAGCTGTATTTCTTGCTTTTGCCACGATATTCTCCCTGTACAGGAAACGCTCCGAAGTGTATCCCCGGAGCGCTCTGTGATACTGCCGTCCATATCCTGTCCGGACAGTGATTTCTGATTTTCCTATTTACTTGCGAACGATCTTGACCTCTACTTCTCTGCCCTCATTAAGTTCAACAGAAAGGCTCAGTTTACCGCTCATATTTGTCTTCATACCGCCGACGCCAACGCCGTCCTCGAAAACCTCATACTCGCAGTCATCCTCTAACTGTACTGTGATCTGGGCATCCTCAAATCCTTCGACTTTGAATGTCACTGTTGTATCGGTCACTGCAAAATCCTTTACAGCAGTTCCCGGAACAGACTCATAAACGAACATTCCGTTTCTCTCTAACTTTGTGATTTCCTTAAACGTCTTAACTTTATAAAGATCACCTTCGTGCTCGAAGTCTTCTACTTTAGATTTTGCTGCGAGGCTGTAGTTTCCGAAACTTAATGTCCCGTTTGCCTCTGTACGGATCAGTTCGTTGATTACTGACATAATGCTTACTCTCCTTTTGTGTATTTCAACAGAGGGTTTTCTCCCCTTCACTGTTGTAAATGCTGCAGGGATCTGATTACCGGACCAGGTCATCACTGCATCGTCGTGCCTATGATTTTACCACACTGGCGGAAGTTTTTCCAGCAGTTTGTGGATGTCTTGCAGAAAATTTCAGTTCTCCGTCCTTACAGGTGATCTTCACGGAATCTCCCTCCCGGACTTTTCCTTCCAGGACGAGCTCCGCGAGCTTATCTTCAATGAGATTCTGGATCGTGCGCTTCAACGGTCTCGCGCCATATTTCTCATCGTATCCTTTCTCAACAAGGTATTCCTTCACGTCATCACCGGCATTTAAGCGGATAGACATCTGGCTCTTTGTCCGCTTTTCGAGGATATTTAAGAGGATCGTCACGATCTCCTTCATGTGATCCTTCGTCAGCGGGTGGAACACGATCGTATCATCGATCCTGTTTAAAAATTCCGGCTTGAACATCCTTTTCACCTCGTCCATGACTCCGGTCTTCATGCGCTGATAGCGCACTTTCTCATCGTCCTGGGACATGAATCCGAGCTGCTTCGGCGCGATGATGTTCTCAGCACCGGCATTGGATGTCATGATGATGACCGTATTCTTGAAATCAATCTTATGGCCCTGGGAATCCGTGATATGACCGTCATCCAGCACCTGCAGAAGGATATTGAACACATCCGGATGGGCTTTCTCCACCTCATCAAAAAGGATCACAGAATACGGATTTCTGCGGACTTTTTCGCTTAACTGTCCGCCTCCCTCGTATCCGACATATCCTGGCGGGGATCCGATCATCTTGGAAACACTGTGTTTCTCCATATACTCCGACATATCAACGCGGATCAGGGCATTTTCCGTTCCGAACATTGCCTCCGCAAGTGCTTTGCAGAGCTCCGTCTTTCCGACTCCGGTCGGTCCGAGGAATAAGAAGGAGCCGATCGGGCGCTTCGGGTCTTTCAATCCGACTCTTCCGCGACGGATCGCCTTCGCGACGGCAACAACCGCCTCGTCCTGTCCGACCACGCGCTCATGGAGAATGGATTCCAGTTTTAAGAGACGTTCTGTCTCTCCCTCTGCGAGCTTGCTCACCGGGATCTTTGTCCATCCGGAGATCACATCCGCAATGTCGTTCTCGTCCACAGTCAGCTGCCTGCTCTCCTTCTCACTCTCCCACTTTTCCTTCATCTTGCGGATCTTCTCCCGCTTCGAAGCCTGTTTCTTCTTGATCTCACCGGCGAGCTCGTATGCCTCGCTGCGGATCGCGTCCTCTTTCTCTTTCTCGAGCTTTCTGATGTCCTCCTCGAGTGTCTTGATGCCCTTCGGCTCCACATAGACCGTGAGTCTCGTCTTGGAGGCCGCCTCATCGACTACATCGATCGCCTTGTCCGGCAGGAACCGGTCATTGATGTAGCGGGCAGAAAGGCGGACTGCTGCCTTTAACGCCGCATCTGTGATCGTCACATGATGATGCTCCTCATATTTCGGGCGGAGTCCCTTTAAGATCTGGACCGCCTCGTCCTCCGTCGGCTCCTCCACAGTCACCGGCTGGAACCTGCGCTCCAGAGCCGCGTCTTTTTCGATATATTTCCGGTATTCCTCGATCGTCGTCGCGCCGATCAGCTGGATCTCACCGCGGGCCAGGGACGGTTTTAAGATATTCGACGCATCCAGTGCGCCTTCCGCTCCGCCTGCACCGATGATCGTGTGGATCTCATCGATAAAGAGCAGGACATTCTCCGCCTCGGTCACCTCACTGATCACATTTTTGATCCGCTCCTCGAACTCGCCGCGGTATTTGGATCCCGCAACCATTCCGGAGAGATCCAGGATCACCACTCGTTTTCCGCGGATCGTGTCCGGAACATCACCGGAAGCGATGAGCTGCGCGAGACCTTCGATCACGGCTGTCTTTCCGACGCCCGGTTCTCCGATCAGACACGGGTTATTCTTCGTTCTTCTGCTCAGGATCTGGATCACGCGGCGGATCTCCTTCTCCCTGCCGATGACCGGATCCAGTTTTCCCTCTTTTGCGAGGACCGTGAGATCGCGGCTGTACGCGTCAAGCGTCGGAGTCGCACTCTGTCCGCCCCGCGGCTGGCGTCCCTGAGCCAGTTCCTCTTTTCCTGCGTTTCCATCCTCTCCCATCGCGGATAAAAGGTCGATATAGACCTTCTGGATGTTGATATTCAGTGTATTTAACAGGCGGACCGCCACACAGTCCGATTCTTTCAGTAACGCCATCAGGATGTGTTCCGTCCCGATTAACGGCGCATGGAACCTCACCGCCTCTTTATAGCTGTTTTCCAGCACATGTCTCGCGCTCGGCGTGTAGCCATCGCGTTCTTTGGTGGCTGTGTTCTGATAGGAAGAGACAAGCTGCTCCACAAGAGCGAGCAGTCTGTCGAGCTTCACCTCATTGGCCTCGAGGACCATGGCAGCGGTTCCGCTTCCCTCCTCAATGAGCCCCACCAGGATGTGCTCCGTCCCGATCACATGGGACCCCATATCCTCCGCCGCTTCACCGGCAAGAACGAGCGCCTCCTGGGCTTTTTCCGTATATTGTGCCATCTGTTTTCTTTCCTCCTGATCGATCAGAAATATCCGCAGACCCCGCACCGACCGGTGTCCTGGTTTTTTCGGTCATTTCTGATTTTCTGCAGCCGTTCAGTGCCCTTACAGGCGCAGGCACAAACCTGCTGAACAGTTGCGATTCTCTATCTTTTCTTCCGGAGATCATGCCTCCGGCTCTATAATTTCCGGCAGCCGTTTTCTCAAAAATTCCGCTCTCGCAGCATCCAGCTCATCTTTATCGAGCGGACGGTCTGCCAGACTCAGAAGATTTGCAGGCTGGATCCCGATCATCAGTCCGTAAACGGAACACGGCTCCTTCACCGTCAGGATCCCGTCTGTGATCCCAGTCATGATCTGGGACAGAAATTCCATTCCGTCCTTTCTCGTCAGGCGTCTCGCATATTTTAAGACTCCGTACGATTTATAGCATTCATCCGCTGCCTGCACCGGCTTTCTCTGGCGGTATTCCCGGCGCATCCGGCGTTCCTGGGCATCCAGCTCCAGCGCTGCCTTTCGCACGATATCAATGATCTCCTGTTCTGTCTGACCCAGAGTCTTCTGGTTCGAGATCTGGTACAGGGAACCGAAGTTTTCCGCGCCTTCGCCGTAAACGCCGCGGACCTGGGTCCCAAAACGGCCCATATCCGCTACCAGGCTGCTGAAATTTTTGTTTTTCGACAGCATCGGCAGATGAAGGACCACTGCTGCCCGGAGTCCCGTCCCCACATTTGTCGGGAACGAGGTCAGATATCCGTATTTTTCATCAAACGCATAGTCAAACCGTTCTCCGATGTAATCATCGATCCGGTCCGCCTTTTCGTAAAGCCGGTCCAGGGTCAGCCCCGTCTGCAGCGTCTGGATCCGCACATGGTCATCCCCGTTTAAGAGGATCGCCGTGGACTCATCCTCCGACAGGATCATCCCCGTCGGATCTTTTTTCTTCATCACGCTGCGATTTAAAGCCCGCCGCTCTAAAAGTGCAGTCTTTTCCAGATCTCCCATCCTCTCCAGGTGTGTAAACCGGTACTGCATCCGGTCCATGGAGGCGATACCGGTGAGTCCGCCGAGAAGTTTCTCTGAAAGCTCCACACTCTGTTCCTTTGTGAGACGCCCGGGGAACGGGTACTCTTTCAGGTTTCGAACCAGACGGATCCGGCTGTAGATCACATTTGTGCCTGTCTTTCCAGGCATCTCATACCATTTATCCATTCTGTTTCTCCTCTTTTAACGCCCGGATCTCATCTCTGAGCTTCGCGGCCTCCTCGTACTCTTCCCGGCGCACCGCGTCTTTTAATCTCGCTTCCATCAGGCGGATCTTTTCCTCTTTTGAAAGTTCCGGGATATTCACCGGATCCTCTCCCGGTCCGGCAGCTTCTCCGATCATCGCCGGATCCGGCTGAAATCCTGCCGGATGTTTTCCGACATGTTTTTCGCTGCCCTGAAGATGGCGGATGTGGTCGCTGATCAGCGGATCAAAAACACTGTAGCAGTCCGGGCATCCAAACCGGCTGTCCTTTACAAATTCCTCATACGTTGTTCCGCAGGTCGGGCATACGACGCCGGAATATTTTTCATCCTCTTCCTCCGTCTCCTGGGTTCCAAGGAGTCCTGAGAGAAGTTTTCCCAACGGGAACTCTCCCTCAAAGAGTGCGGAGAACTGTCCGAGGTCCGCATGGGCGGCACACTGGGTACAGAGGTTGTGCTCGGTCTTCACGCCGTTGATGACTTCCACGTATTTTACGGTCGCTTCCCGTTTTTTACAATGTTCACAAAGCATGAATGTTCCTCCTTTATGCCTGTCCGCCGAACTCATCATAGATCTGGTCCACAAGGTTGTGGATCTCGTCTCTGCCGACGTTTTTACAGATCCCGCGCGCCACGATCAGCGCAAGATCATTTTTCATCTCCTCCATCGTCCGCAGTTTATCCATATCCAGGGCGATCACGGCCCCGCGTCTGCGGTCCAGACGCAGGAAGCCTTCCTGTTTCAATACAGCATATGCCTTATTGACTGTATGCATGTTAATTCCGATCTCATCCGCAAGCTGTCTGACCGACGGAAGGCTGTCCCCGTCGTGAAGCACATCCATCGCAATGCCGCAGATGATCTGGTTGCAGAGCTGGGTGTAGAGCGCTTCCTCACTGTCAAAATCAATCTTCAATACCATTCTATCACCGTCTTTGTTTTAGATTTTTGATACCGAGACCGCGCAAACACCCCCGGTATCATTGTATTCCATTTGTTATATGTGTATAGTAACAGATTGCATGGAATCCGTCAAGCGGAATCATGATTTCGACGTACATATGTTCTTTTCAGCTTTTTATTCCAGGTCCAGCCTTCCCTCCGCTGACCGGTTCACCGCGATCCGCTCGATCGTCCAGGCGATATCCGCGGCCTTACCTTTCAGTTTTTCCCAGGCATCCGGATCCTGGTATACACGAAACAGTGCTCCGAAGATCACGTCATATTCTCTTCTCGCACCTTCCGGAAGTCCCGTCGCCTCCGAGATCTCGTCAAAGCGGTATCGCGCAGCTTTCGGGAACTGGTCTTTTTTCATCTCATCCCCGGAATTTTCATAGATATATGCCCCGAATCCGTCCTTCACCGCATCCGGCTTTGAAAAACGCAGTTCCTTTTTCTTCTCGTCGAGGGAATAAAAACAGGAATACAGCGGGTTTCCTCTCTTATCTTTAAAACCCCGGTATTCCCCGCCGGACGGGTCATACACAAACCTCCAGCCGTCATCGCGGAATTTCTTTCTCCACCCATCCGGGAACGCATTGATAAATCCGGCAATCATGTTTTCTTCCTCCGGGCTCACATCTTTTTTCGTCCCATCCGCGTTCACTGCCCGGATATCCCCGGCCGGATCCGGCTGTCCGTCATAGTCAATATAGGAAAATCCGGCATATTCATTTACGCGCATGCTCCCGTCCGGACGAAACGCATAAGTCTTTCCCCGGATCGTGCGAACAACCTCCTGATTCATCGTTCCGTCCGCATCGAACCAGTACCACTTTCCCTTATCCTGAAACCACTGGATCATCGCATTTCCCGAAGGATCATAATAGTACCAGTTTCCGCCGCCCGGACCGTCGTACTGCCAGCCCTCCGAGAGGGAACCATCCGTATTAAAGTGGTAACGGATGTTTCCGACCGTTCTCCATCCCGTCTCCATGATCCCGTTTTGATCAAAATGATACCACTCACCGTCAAGATCCTCCCAGGTGCCGCGCGCCGCTCTTCCGTCCGAATATGTGAACGTATACCCGGCATCCGTGAGTGTCCACGTCCCGTCCGCAGCGAATGACGTCATGGCATGTATGGCAGTCAGTGCGAGTGCTGCGGCCGTCAACGCATATTTTTTATTCTTCTTCACAGACAGTCCTCCTTTCCGCGTTTTCCGCTGTTTTCTGTTCGTTATGATCCGCAGCCAGTCATTTACAGAGTCTGACTTGTCGGCACAGATCTGCCGGCCGTCTGCTTTCTGACAGCCGGGCTGCCAAGTGTCCTGTCCGCCGCTGCTGTTAAATCTCCGTTCTCATCCATATCAGGAGCAGACGGATCCTTACTATTATCGGTTGAATCTGTGTGTAAAATCATTTATACTGAATAAAGGATTGTTTCATCCAAAGTCAGCACTTTCACGGACTCGGCCCCGTCAGAACAATACTGACCGCGGTTGATTTCTGGTCTGCAATCCTTTCGCCGTCCATCGAGGACAGGCGAATCCTTACTATTATTGACAAAGAAACTCACACGAAAGGATTTTTATATGAAACGATTTTTTGCCTGGGTGGGAATCCTCATCATCGCCGCGGTATTTCTCTCCCTCATCGTCCTGACATTCACCGGAGGTTCCGAAAATGTCATCATGGCACTTCTCTTCTGCGTCATCGTCATCCCAGTGATGCTCTACGGCTACGCGCTGATCTTAAAATATCTCCGCGGCAGGAACAAAAAAGACGATCAGCAGAATCCGTAATCCTTCGCCATCTTTTCCAGACGGTCAGCAGCCATTTTCAATGTCTCTTTCCCTCTGGAAAAATGCAGGCGGATATAGTTGTTCACCGGCTCCTTAAAGAAACTGGAGCCCGGCACTGCCGCCACACCATACTTCTTTATCATCCATTCACAGAACTCCAGATCTGTCCATCCGGAAAATTCCGGTCTCTCAAGGAATCCAGAAATATTCACAAGAACAAAATAGCTGCCCTGCGGAGTTGTGTGCGGGAGTCCCATCTGCTCCAGTCTTCCGCAGAGATAATCTCTCTTTTCTATATAAAGGTCTTTCAGCCATTCATAATACTCCGGTCCAAATTTTAAGCCTGTGACTGCCGCTTCCTGAAGAGGTGCCGCAGCGCCCACCGTGAGGAAGTCATGAACCTTCTTTGCCGCCTCGATCACGCGCTCCGGTCCGATCAGATAGCCCAGTCTCCATCCGGTCATGGAATACGTCTTTGAAAGCGAGCTGCAGGTGATCGTCCGCTCGTACATTCCCGGGAGTGCCGCCATGGAAATATGACGGTTTCCATCATAAATAATATACTCGTACACCTCATCGGTGATCACAAATGCATCATACCGCTTCGCAAGCTCTGCAATCTCCTCCATCTCTCCCATAGTAAATACTTTTCCGCACGGATTCGACGGATTACAGAGGATCAGCGCCTTTGCTCCGTCCCGAAACGCCTGCTCCAGGACCGCTCTGTCGTAATGGAAATCCGGCGGCACAAGCGGAATATAGATCGGGTCTGCCCCGGAGAGGATCGCGTCTGCCCCATAGTTTTCATAGAACGGGCTGAAAACCGCAACCTTGTCTCCCGGATTGCACACCGTCATCATCGCCGCCATCATGGCCTCCGTTCCTCCACAGGTCACAACGATCTCCTTATCCGGATCGATCGGACGATTCCATTTCTTTGTATACATGTCTGCCAGAGCATCGCGGAAATTTTTCGCTCCGAATGTGATCGAATACTGGTGAGGGCCATGTTCCGCCGCCGCCTTCAACGCCTCCAGGATCTCCTTCGGCGGATCAAAATCCGGGAATCCCTGGCTCAGATTGATGCTGCCCGGCGTCATATCGTTAATTCTCGTCATTCTCCGGATGACGGAGTCCGTAAATGTCTGTACTCTTCTGCTTAATTCCGGCATAGGAAAAACCTCTCTTCTGATGTATTTTGTCATTTATGACACCGCTGCCTCCTGAGCAATTACGCACTTGCGGGCCCTGCGGTCTTTTATCCTAGTATCATCTTACCACAACTGATCCGCGTGGCATATTTCTTTTTATTTACAATTTTATAAAAAGAACGGAATCCTACCTTAGGCAGAGATTCCGTTCTTATATTGTTTTCATCTTTATCTATCAGCGAAACTTTATCTCCGCTCTGTTCCTTCTCAAAATATCTTTCCGGACACACTCATTCATAGAATTATAAATTACACCATCCGCAACCATTTACATTTTTCCTGTTTGCATCTCTTTTCTTTACCTTCTCCATGAAATAAGAATTCTCATAGAGAATCCGGCGCTCCCCCCTGTAACGCAAAAAGACTCAAGTCTCACGACTTGAGTCTTTCGTGCGGAAGATGGGACTTGAACCCACACGATGTAACCACCACAAGATCCTTAGTCTTGCTCGTCTGCCAGTTCCGACACTTCCGCGTATCGGGTGTTTCAAGATTTCGTATCTCTCACCGACGCATATTAATATACCACACCTTTTCATGTTTGGCAAGTACTTTTTTAAACTTTTTTTATTTTTTTAAATAAATATTTTATTGGCACAATTTATGCCGGTTTTTGTTCCAACAGATATCGGACCTGATCAGTTGAGATCCATAAAGAAGAAGCTCCTTTGGATGTTCCACTATGAACGTTCCGATCTCTTTATTCCCAGCATCCCAAAAGCTCCTTCACGCATCCAGTGTCTTTCTGAGATTTTTACTCTTCACATTCTCTGTTCTCTCCCACTATAACTCTCAAGACACTTTTTCACAGAATTATCAAGCACATCGCCCGCGAACTCTTCAGAGTATTCCGCGAACCACATCGGCAATTGAATAAGTGAGAATTCCCACTTCAGAAAGAACAGAAGTTTTCCCGATAACGCAAAAAGACTCAAGTCTTTCGACTTGAGTCTTTCGTGCGGAAGATGGGACTTGAACCCACACGATGTAACCACCACAAGATCCTTAGTCTTGCTCGTCTGCCAGTTCCGACACTTCCGCGTATCGGGTGTTTCAAGATTTTGTATCTCTCACCGACGCATATAAATATACCACAGGTTATCATATTTGGCAAGTACTTTTTTTAATTTTTTAAAAAAAATATTTTTTTAGCAATATTCAAAAAACTGTTGACAAATCCATTCCCTTATACTATAATGTGTATTGTCAATGAGATACGTCATCTGGTGAGATGCAGAAGTGGCGGAATTGGCAGACGCGCACGGTTCAGGTCCGTGTGATAGCAATATCATGAGGGTTCAAGTCCCTTCTTCTGCACGAAGGCTTAAGTCGAAAGACTTAAGCCTTTTTTGTTTAGTAGAAAGTTCCGATGGCACTTCCCGTTAAGCAAAAAGTTTATAAACATTCCATCCTAATCCCCCGTCAAACATACGTGCTATGTACCAACGATGCACTCTCTTTCTCGTCCATCCCCATCACCAGCCCAGCGCAGCGTCGGCGTCCTCTCCGCCAACACACAGCGCCGGTGAGGCTCCGGGCATGGACCGCCTGATCCCGGGAGCTGGTTTCCTCTTAGCCCGCAGGAGAATGCGTTGGAGAGCTGCGGACACTTGTCTGAGCGCAGCGAGTTGTGTCCGCAGCTCTCCGCCCTTAGCATTCTTCTGCGGGGTTAGAGGAACCCTCCCGGAATCCCGAAGCGTCCAGGCCCGGAGTCTCACCGGCGCGTACCTCCCGACACTATGAACCAACGCACTTCTCTCTTTCGCCAGTCTTCTTCCAAACCAACACCCAGCAGCAGACACCCCACAAACGCAAAAACCTCCCCGACAGATCACTCCATCAGGAAGGTTTTCTCTTATCTCACCGACAATTAAGCCAGTTTTGTTTTTGCTAACTCAGCAAGCTTTGCAAAGCCCTCTGCGTCGTTGATAGCCATATCGGATAATACCTTACGGTTCATAACAACACCAGCCTGCTTTAAGCCGAACATGAACTTGCTGTAGGAAAGACCGTTGATTCTAGCTGCAGCGTTGATACGAGCGATCCAGAGCTGTCTGAACTGTCTCTTTCTCTCTTTTCTGCCAGCGTAGGAGCTTGTTAAAGCTCTCATTACGGACTGCTTTGCTACTCTATACTGTTTGGAACGAGCTCCTCTGTAACCTTTGGCTAACTTGAGCACTCTGTTATGTCTCTTCTTGGCATTTAAGCCACCTTTAATTCTTGCCATTGCTTAATTTCCTCCTTAATCTTAATTCCGAAAACAAATTATAAATACGGTAAAATCTTCTTCATTACCTTGCTGTTTGTGATATCGGTAACGATGTCTTTTCTAAGATTTCTCTTACGCTTTGTGGATTTCTTAGTTAAGATATGGGACTTATAAGCTTTATTTCTCACTAACTGACCAGTTCCGGTCTTTTTGAAACGTTTTGCAGCTGCTCTGCTTGTTTTCATTTTAGGCATTGTTGTTTCCTCCTTAAAATTGTTCCCTTATCGTTTTGCAGTTAAAAACATTACCAGGCTTCTTCCCTCTACTTTGGAAGGCTTATCGACAACAGCGATATCGGAAAGTTTCTCAGCGAAATCATCCAGAATATACTTCGTCTGGTTCATATGAGCCATCTCACGACCGCGGAAACGAAGCGTAATTTTTACCTTGTTGCCTTTTTCGATGAACTTTCTCGCAGATCCGATCTTTGTATTCAGATCGTTTGTATCGATATTCGGGGAAAGACGAACTTCCTTTACCTCAACCGTTTTCTGCTTCTTTTTCGCTTCCTTCTCCTTACGGATCATCTCATACTTGTATTTGCCGTAATCAATGATCTTACATACCGGCGGCTTCGCTGCCGGAGCAATCTTTACAAGATCCAGTTCTGCATCTCTCGCCATTTTGTAAGCGTCTTTTGCAGACATGATTCCAAGCTGCTCACCATTTTCTCCAATTAAACGAACTTCCTTATCACGGATCTGCTCGTTAATCATTAACTCGCTAATAGCTGTACACCTCCAACTCTCATACTCTACATATGTCGATAGAAAAGAAAAAGCAGATAGGTAACTATCCGCTCGTAACTGCATTGGTTTGGCATGCTGCTGCATGATAAAAACCGATGTCTATGAACCCGGGTCACTTACTCGTGCCAGGGTGAGGCGGATACCTGCTTTCCTGTCAGTTGCTCTCACAACTTATGTAAGTTTACTATAGGAATCCCGTTTTGTCAATCCCTTTCTTTTAAAAAAATCATCAGACGTCGCGCTCTCCGTATCAGGTCGATAAGCCGCGTGAAAAAGCCGGAACACACAGAACGCAGCCGGATTCCATGTCCGCTGCGTCCCGTCACTTCCTTTTTTATTTTTCCCTGAAGCTCGCACACTCTGTCTGTCCGACCACCATAGCCCCGTCACCGGCGATCGTGATCCGCTCTGCCCGGCATGTGCGGTCATCATTGTAAAGGCAGTTCATCACATCGCAGTCGACCTGCAGCTTCGATTCCGGTGTCTTAAAGAGGTTCTTAAAAAGACCTCCGCGATTTTCCTCAAAACTCCCGCAGCAGGTATCACAGCAGTTTCTCGCCTGTGCGCCCTCCACGAGGATCGTATTTTTACAGCAGCATTTTTCCGCGTTGTGAACACATGTTGTCACTGTACAGTCCAGTTTTGTCATAACATGACCTCCTTTTCTTTTCAGAGACCATTATGCACAAAAAGGTCCCGGATTATTCACCACGGAACCTTTTTCTGGCATATCTGCACCACGCAGTCGTTATTTTCTGCCTGTTTTACGCCTCTTCCACCGGATATTTCAGTCTCTTCAGGCGTTCCATCAGCGTGCTGCTGTCCTTCATGAGCGGATAGATCGTAACGATCGGCTTGTCATTCTTATCGATCAGTTCATAACTCACGATCGAACCCGTCTTTTTCTTCTTATACACGACCGCTTTTTTCAGATCCGTAAATGGGACCACTTTTTTCTTTCCGATCACAGGATTCACCCGGATCGTCTTTCCATCGATCGTAGTCTTCCATAAAAGCCCCCAAAGAGCAAACAGGAGACCAACGATCCCGCAGATAACATAGAATGCCTTGATAAACGGTTTTCCATCCGCTGCCGGATTCATAAAAAAGCTCCCCATTGTCAATACATCCACGATCCCCATGAACGGCACCACCAACGTATACTTCAATTTGAGTGTCGGCAGTTTCTCAATCTGCATCTTCTCTTCTTTCTTGATCTTCATCCCCACAATCCTCTCCGTTTTATTTTTCGCGCAGATCACTCATCCCGCACAGTCCCTGTCCCCGGCAGGAAGTTTTGATCCATTTACGCATTTTTCACTTTCTCGATCACCTTATTGCAGCGTTTCTCAAGGAAGCCTCCAAAAGTCTCCTTCTTCCCGCGGTAAAAACCAGCTTTCTCCACCGGTATCGCAAGAGAACGGTTCCAGAAGATCATATAATATTTGCTGGTCTCCTTGATCCATGCGATCCCTTCGTACTGGTACTCCGTGATGATCCCCGGACGCTCCACGGTAAAGGTATCCTCATAGAAATTCAGGGTGCAGCGCTCTCCTTTTAAGCCGGAACTCTCCAGAAGCTGCAGAGCCTGATTTTTATCTGCCGATATCGAATTTGTCTTTTTCCCGGAAGTCTCCCCGTTCTGTCTCTCATTCATTCGTCTCAAGACCACCGCTGCCACAAGGCCGCAGAGCACCGCCTGCAGGATCCTCGTGGACGTTTCAAGCTGTCCGAACGCCATGTAAACAGCCGCTCCCACAAGAAGCGCCATCAATGTATCCTTCAGTCCGAAATCCGGGAGCTGAAACCGGATCTTCTTTCCGTTTTCTTCCTTCGGCATCATCCTCGGTTTGGATGCCACGACCTGATGATAAAACATATTTTCATCGTATGTTGATCTTACTGCGTATATTGGTTCCATCCTGCACCTCCTATCGTACCGTGAGCTGTTCCATCGGAAGATGACATTTTTCCGTGAGGAAACCTGCAAGTTCCGTGGAATTTCCCTGCACCGCGTCATCCTTCATGAAATACCGGACCACATTTCCGCGTTCCACGATCACATACATGCCGGACATATCGATGAGACGTCCCACATTATCGTACTTCACACGGGATTTCTCATTCTTTCCGACAACCTCATATCCGTCATCATAGAAGCGGTATTCCCACTGGTAATTGTCATCCATCTTTCCTGCCTCAAACTGCAGATGGATCTGTTTCTTCGCATCCATCCAGCCTTTGAGGAGCGCATATCCGCCGAACAGGAAGCCCATGGCACAAAGGATCCCGATCATCATCAGCGCATCCCCGATCGCGCCTCCGACGATCGCCTTCGCTGCCATGCAGAGCAGGAACAACCCCAGAAAGATCGACATGATGCGTTTTCCGCCGGACTGGAAACCAAGTTTCCGGACTCCTTTTTCCAGATGAAGCAGCTTTTCTTCCGTCACATGGTGCCGGATGATAAACCTCGCATCCTCTTCATTCCGTAATTCCATCTTATTCCTCCTTGTGTCTCAACTATTTTTTCAGAACTATTACTGGAAGACAATGATCGCCGCTGTCAGGCTCACGATCCCCAGAATGATCGATGCCGAGTTCACTGCGCTGGCCAGATTGATATCTCCATCAAGCATGGACGTATACGCGACTCCGAGCGCCGATACCGGACCAAACATCAAGATCGCAAGTGTTCTGCGGATCTCCTGAGAAAATGGAAGGAACTGATAAAACAGGACCGCCAGGACCGCTGAGATCACGAAGCGGGTTCCCAGGATCTTCGCCACACTGCCTGTCTGTTCTCTCGTCATATGTAATTCCAGTCCCAGACCGATCATTGTCATGGAAAGGAATGTATTGGCATTTCCCACCGTCTCAGCAACCTGGTCCGCAAAGACCGGAAGCCGGAGTCCCGCCATGGTCAGCGCCGTCATGATCACATAGCAGTCAAAAGGAACCGACTTTAAAAGCTGCACCACGATCCTGCGGATCTGGTGTTTATCCCCGTTTCCTCCTTTTCCGGCAACTGACATCGCCACTGCATAGGAACCGCCGGTACAGACCACCGCGTTTCCCGTATCAAAGAGACTCGTGCACGCCACGCCGGGCGCACCTAAAAATCCCTGGACGAACGGCATGGTAAAACATCCAATATTATATCCCGAAGCATTCACAAGACCAAAGGCCTTCTGCTCTCTCGTTCCCCTTGCGAACAGTCCGTAGCCGATCACCGCGTACGCGCCGCTGCACAGGAAGCCGATCAATACGATCACCAGCATGGAGACATCCATGGTCGCCTGGCTGAAATTATGGATGATCGCCGCCGGCAGCGTGATCTTTGTGACAAGTTTTGAGAAGACCGGAAGATCCGTCTGATGCAAAAGACCGATCTTTTTTAAACCGTATCCCATCAGGATAATCAGAAAAAAACATCCCGCTTTCAATAATACTGCACTCATTTTTCATGTCCCTCTTTTTATGTCTTTTGGGCAGAAATATAAACAAAGGTTATTATATCTCAAAGTCGCGATCGAATCAATCACTCTTTTCCATCCGGAAAAGTATTGATCCCATATCCCAGAGTGATTTCACATAGCGATTTCGTTTTTCCCGCACTGGACAGTTTTCTGTTCTGATGTTATACTTGTTCTGTTCTCATACAGTTTTCAGGGAGGTTTTTACCATGTCCGAAGAAAAAGATGCAAAAATCCAGGAACTGGAAGCCGAAATTACCCGTTTAAAAGACGAAAATTCAAAGCTTCAGGAGACTGTCCAGTGGATGCACGACCTGATCTGGAAAATGGTCCGTGAACGCGAGGGGCAGAAAGGAGATCCTGCCGATGGTACATACGCTTGTTCCGATGTCCGTGAAGATCAAGATCAAAAACTTTGAGACACCGGCACGGCTGATCAATCACATGGAATTATCCTGTGCAGTTGGTATGGCATGCCGCGAGGCTTCGCTCCCATGCCCGGAGGGAACTGCAGGAATGGGGCTCAAAGAGTTCGTAAAATCGGTTCCGGATACTATTTTTTCAAGTCCGGCCGTCAATGAGAAATTGAAGGTTCTGATCCGCGATTATATCTATAAGAAGGGCGAGGTTCTGGATGACGACTCACTGATCACCCTGAAACTCGGATATGAAGAATCTTAGGTGTGGCTGCCGCGAGCCAGGTCAGCTGCATAATCTGATCCGGATCCGGATCATAATGGAAGGAGTTTACAGCGATGGGAATTACTGAAAAAGAGTTTCTTGATAAGATGATCGCGCTGGCAAAAGCAGGCGAGGATGAAATGGAGCATTTAAAATGCATGTTTTACGCATGGGCAGAATTTTTCGAAGCTGACGAGGAGACCGCAAACGGGATTGCCGAACTTCTCGCTGACGCCGCGGAGATTTCCGATAAAGATGCGTTTATCAAAAATTTAAGCAGTATTTTATAATTGCAAAAAGACCGGATCCTGCGTAAAGAACGGATCCGGTCTTTTTTGTTTACGCGAATAACGAGCCAAAGTCCGCGCTTGCGCGAGACCTTGGCGACTGTCGTGATAACTTCCCGTTACGCAAAAAGGTTCATTTTTATTCCTCTGTGCTGTCATCTTCCGGGCAGAGATACTCGATCAGAGCGTCCTGCTCTTTTCCGGACAGGCGGAAGAAACCTTCGCCTACGCAGAGGTAACCATCTTCAACATAAACTTCGCTGGAATCAAAATACTCGCCTTTCGCGAACTTGCGGTTTAATTCCGCATTGATCTCGCCGTAGTTTTCCACTCCGAGGATCTTGTTCTTCTTCTGTTCGATCTTCATTAAGTGATAATATGCTTTCTTTAAGTAATCGCCCCGTTTTTTCATAAGAGTTCTCCTTTGCTTTTTATATTCTCTGTAATAAAAGTGTACGGGATAATGCTGAGTTTGTCAATCAGGTATCCTGTTCGTCAAAAAAATAATAAAACATTCAAAAGCAGATTTCATCGTCACTTATGTGGAGCGGACGTTTTCTTGGACCAAGTTGCTATAGAGAAATATTGGGCAGTAAAGCAATCCCTCCATCCACTGATGAACTCAATGAATAAAGGACTTATTTAGGTGTCCAAATATGAAGTTGCAAAATTGCCGAGCGATCTCCTTTCCACAAAATTTTTTATAAAATCGCTCTATTTATTGCTCGTTTATGGAGTCGAACATCTGTTTGATACATTTTTTGATAACTTTCTGTTTCCGCCAAAAAAATAAGAACCCCGCAAACCCGCATAAACGCTGGATTTCTCGAGATTCTTATAAGTGGACCTGAGGGGAATCGAACCCCTGTCCGAAAACCAATCCCCTGTTCTTCTACTATCATAGTCTGTTATTTAAAATTCCCTCCCGCGCCCGAAAGCAGACATCCTGACTCGTTTGGTAGCTTCATGATACGCCCGCGTGCGCAAAGCTTTGCACGTGTCGTTTCCTGCTTTAAATGATGCCGGTGACTTAAAATGCAGGTCTTCTAAGGCCGACAGCTGCCTAAATTAGGCTGCGTATGCTAATTCGTCGTTAGCGTTTATATTTAGGTTTGCCATTTAACGCATTGCATGCGGATAGCTTCACCAGCTTCAAAGTCCCCGTCGAAACCAGTACAAGCCCTTACTGGCACTCTCTTCGGAGTTAAGCTGTGGCAGAGTCTGTCTGCAGTCTCTGCCGCACGGCATTGTTTTTTCCGGGCGACCCCGGACCAAAAACTACACCCTTGTGTAACCCAAATCCTATCATCATTTCTTCGAATTGTCAAGTGTATCTTTGCAAAGCCCCCTGCAGTTGTCATCATGCACAGATATTTCCCGCCTGCACACTGCAGACAGATCCTGCCGGTTCTTTCTATTATAGAGTCGCAGGATCTGTCCTCAGCCGCATCTTTCAGCATTTACAATTCAGAAAAATTTCTGTCCATCAAAATCCGCTGCCGCTGCCGTACGCATTTACATGCACTCCATCAGGATCTGATAGATTTCTTCACGATCCAGTTCACGCGGATTTGTCTTTATGATATTGCAGGTATCAAAGAGCTGCACCTTCCTGTACCTTCGCATATGTAGGATTCGGCATGATCCCGGAAAAATCCACGATCTCCTTCCCTGCTTCCGTGAGCAGAGATCTCATTTCGTCGTAAACTCCCGATTTTTTGATCGAACCTCCGCCGTATGCAAGCATCACAGTCTTTCCAAACCTTCCAAGTTCTGCCGCGATCGCCTTTCTTGCCCCACCTTCCCCAAAATATACCTTCATTGGATACGAATAAACAAATTCCTTCATGATAGTTTCCTCCTTCATATTGTCTGGTCCTATTACTTTTTTGCAGCCGTATACTCTTATGGATCTTCCGCTCCTGTCCCTGCTGCCGGATGCAAATCTCCCGGCGCACAGAACACGCCCGATTTACGATCCTGTGATCCGATTGTTCCTATCGGTTGTTACCATTGATTATAGGATCCGGTTGTAACTACCGGTCAAGGGGTTTTTGAAATTTTTTTACATAAACCACCAGAATCCGCAACTGCATGATACAGGTTCTTCAGCCCGGAAAATTCCGTTTACAAAAAATAGCGGTTGATTCTTATAAATGTTTTCTTATATATTAGTGTATCTTATTTATAAGTATTAGTACAACTTTTAAATATTTCTGCAAATACCTGTAAAATCATTCCAGTTATTTCTCTTCCAAAACATTTTCACTTTCATATGTAAATATTGTGCAAATTTAATATTGACAGGAACCGTCATTTAATGGTACTTTTACAGTAAATTCGCTCAGCGTTTCCATAATGCGGAAATGCTGGAAACCAAAATATAATGAAGAGGTGTAGACATGCAGGAATTAAAACCGATCAAAGAAGGAAAAGTACGCGAAATTTATGACAATGGCGACAGCCTGATCATGGTTGCCACCGACCGTATCAGCTGTTTTGACGTGATCCTTCACAATGAGGTTACCTCCAAAGGTGCTGTTCTGACCCAGATGTCCAAATTCTGGTTTGACCTGACAAAAGATATTGTTCCGAACCATATGATCTCCGTCGACACAAAGGATATGCCGGAATTCTTCCAGCAGAAAAAGTTTGAGGGAAAGACCATGATGTGCCGCAAATTACATATGCTGCCGATCGAGTGCATCGTCCGTGGTTATATCACAGGAAGCGGCTGGGCAAGCTACAAGAAAGACGGCACTGTCTGCGGGATCCGTCTTCCGGAAGGTTTAAAGGAATCCGACAAGCTCCCGGAGCCGATCTACACCCCGTCCACAAAAGCTGAGATCGGTGACCACGACGAGAATATCTCCTTCGAGCAGAGCATTGATCATCTCGAGAAATATTTCCCGGGAAAGGGCCGTGAATATGCAGAGCTCCTTCGCGACACAACGATCGCTTTATATAAGAAATGTGCAGAATATGCACTCACCAGAGGCATCATCATTGCTGATACAAAATTCGAATTCGGTCTCGATGACGAGGGCAATCTCGTGATCGGCGACGAGATGCTCACACCGGACAGCTCCCGATTCTGGCCGGCAAAAGGCTATGAGCCGGGTCACGGTCAGCCGTCCTTCGACAAGCAGTTCGCCCGCGACTGGCTCACTGCACATCCGGGCAACGACTGGACACTTCCTCAGGAGATCGTCGATAAGACTATCGCGAAATATCTGGAAGCATATGAGATGATCACCGGGAAAAAATTAGAGGCATAACCCCCACAAACCTCCGCTTCTGAGTTTTTCCATTTAATTCCTCATTTTTACGGAAAAAGCGTCCGGAATCCATTCCTATGGATCCGAACGCTTTTTTCTGTTATTCTGTCTTCACCCGTCTGAGGGACACTGCGCTTTCAGGTCCCTGGGATCTTCTTATTTTAAAATATCCTGTCTGCAGATATGCTGAATCTTTTCCGCGTCAAGTCCCCGGATCACTTCCACAGCAAGATCTGCTGCCGCTTCAAGATCAGACTTTGCGCAGAAATTATAATGGGTATGAACATACCGGCTCGGGACGCCGAGAACCAGGACCGGAACTGCCTTTGCTGTCAGGCTGATCTTTCCGGCGTTCGTGCTTCCGCCGCGGCGGACTGTCTCCTGAAACGGGATTCCGAATTTCTTCGCAAGCTCTTCCGCGTACTCTATAAACACCGGATTGGAAATATAGCTCTTATCCATCCTGCGGATCTGGACACCGCCCCGCATGTGTCCCTGGGTCTGGGCCGCACTGAAATAAAAATCATCCGACGGAGATCCCTCAAAAACAATCGCCAGATCCGGACGGACTATCTGGGATGTGACTGTGGCACCTCTTGTTCCAACCTCCTCCTGAGCCGCAAACGCTCCGGTCACCCGTACCGCCAGCTGATCCTTCTCCCCGCACAGGCGGGTCATGGTGTCGATGATGCATGCACAGCCTGCCCGGTTATCAAACGCTTTTCCAAAGCAGAGGTCACGTTCCTCATCGTAGGAAAATGAAACTTCCGGGACTGCCGGATCTCCAATGGAAATACCGAATACTTCTGTTACTTCTTTCCTGTTCACAGCGCCGACATCCACGCTCAGTGTCTCAATACTCAACGACTGGGAAGCCCGCTCTGCCTCATTCATAAAATGGATCGGCTTGGACGAAATAATTCCCCGTACAAGTTTCCCGCTTCTGGTCCGGATCATCACTGTGTGCGCCGGAAGGTTCGTAAGGATCACTCCGCCGAGCATGAGGATCTCCAGACTTCCATTTTCTCTGATGCTCTGTACCATAAATCCACACTCATCTGTATGGGCATCCAGCATCACGACCGGTTTCTCCGGATCCTCACCGGGCATACGCGCATAAAGGTTATTCATCGCGTCATTTTCCAGCTCCAGACCTTTGCAGTACTTCGCAACCGTGCGGATTACATCCTCCTCAAATCCGCTCGGTCCAAACGCATCACAGATCTCCCCAAACATTTTTACATTCATACTGATTCCTCCTGTATTTTTATTTTAATTCTTACCTTTTCCATTGGCAGACTCCACCGGCTTGCTTTTTCAGGATCCAGATTATTTTTCCTGTATCTCCGATGGAGCAACGCCCACAATTTTTTTAAATGTGTTAGAAAAATACGCAATATCTTTATATCCGACTTTTTCTGCCACCTCGTACACCTTGTTCCGGTGATCCAAAAGCAATTCCACTGCCTTTTTCATCCGATACCGCGTGAGCCATCCCATCACCGTATATCCCGTCTCTTTCTTGAAGCAGTGGCTCAGGTGGCCTTCGCTGATCCCCACCGCACCTGCGATCTTCGCCACATTGATCGTACTTTCCCCGTAATGAGATGCCATGTAAAGCACCGCATCCCGGACGTATCCGGTAAGTCCCGCGGTATTCTCATCGAATGGAAGACAGAGCCGGATCGCCGTGGCACTGGTCTCCGGTCCCTCACCTTCCAAAGTGTCCGGATATTGCTCCTTTACCGGTGTCTTATCCGGAACAGATCTGCTCAGACCGGTACCTCTTCTCTTCTCCCGATCCGTCTCGATCCGCTCTTTTGCCCTGAGGATCGCGCTTTCCAGCTCCCCGTCCTCAAAAGGCTTTAACAGATAATCAAATGCGTAAAGCTTCAACGCCTCTCTGGCGTAGGAAAACTCACTGTACGCGGTCAGAAAGATCACCTGTACCGGATTTTTCTCTTCCCGAAGCTTCTTTAACATCTCAAGACCGTTCATCTTAGGCATCCGGATATCACAGATCATCAGCTCCGGATTCTTTTCATGGACCAGCTCCAGCGCGTCCAACCCGTTTTCCGCCTCACCGACGACCTCGCATCCCAGTGAGGTCCAGTCCGTCTCACCGACAATTCCCATCCGGACGAACCGCTCGTCATCTACAACGATCACCTTTATCACAACAGCTCCCCCCCTTCCTTTTTTCCTTTCCCCATTGATCATCAGGATCTGTTTTCCGTACCGAGATCCGGCTGTCCATAGCCATTCACCGGTATTCTTATCGTTACCCTTGTTCCTCCTGCAGCCAGCCGCTCTGCCCTGAGACCGTAGTCTTTTCCATAATGAAGCCGGATGATCGTATCCACATTGTAAAAACCGATGTGGCCATTCTTCTGTTCCTTGTCCCGGTTTCCGAGCCGTCGGATCACTTCATCACTGATCCCGCATCCGTCATCTGAAACCTCGATCACAAGCTCCTTCCTTTCCAGATACGCCCTGACAAAAATATGCCCCTCATCCGCATCCGCCAGCCCATGAATCACCGCATTCTCCACGATGGGCTGAACGATGAGCTTTGGAACCAGGATCTCCTCCGTCTCAGGATCGATCTCATAGTGGAAATCAAACTTTCCGTTAAACCGGATCTTCTGGATCTTTGCATAGCTTTCCACCAATGTCATCTCTTCCCGCAGCGTGATAAACTGGGCGCTTGAGATGCTGGTCCTTAAGATCTTCGCAAGCTTTGCCGCCAGCGTCGCGATCTCCGGAATATGGTTCGCCTTCGCTACCCACTTCATCGTATCAAGGGTATTGTAGAGAAAATGCGGGTTTAACTGGGACTGCATCATGGCGATCTGGGTCTCGTTCAGCTCCTTTTCACGCCGCACACGCTCCTCCATGTAGGATGAGATCCTCTTTGTCATGATATTAAAATTTTCCGCCAGCTCCCCAAACTCGTCCTGACGTTCCATGTCCACATGGGTATCCAGATTTCCCTCCTGAACCTCATCCATGGCATCATGAAGCACATGGATCGGCTTGGGGAGAAAGGAGCTGATCCCGATCGCGACACCAACACTTAAAAGAAAGCTTCCCGTGGCCATGAAAAGAAGAACTGTATACATGGATCTCGTGGTATCACTCGTAAAAACATGGGGACGGATCAGGACACTGTAAAGTCCTGTGTTACCCAGCTTTGAAACGTAAATACTATTGTTGTTCCAAACCTCCGTCAGAGATTCTCCCTGTAGAAAACGGCTTCTCAGAACATCTCCGACCGTCTCCCCCGATGCCGTGCCTACGCTGTACACGGTCTCCAGGAAACCATTGAGAATACAGATTCCATCCTGACCGCTGTATGTGCCGGAGAGCGCCTTTGCGAAATGTTCCGCCGTCATTGTGGACACAAAATATCCGGAACATTCCTCTGAATTTCCAGTCACCGCTCTGGCAAACCTCAGGACCTCATCACCATTAGCCTCCAGATCACTCCGAATGATCAGGTCATTCGGATGGGCATGTGCCTCTCTCAGGATCCCCCAGTATACCGGCAGCGTCTGTCCGTAAGTACGGTTTCCCGTAGAGTACAGGCAGGAGCCGTCCGCATTGTAGAGATGAAATCCCGCCATCTCACGGCATGCAGCGGTCGCTCCGTACAGACTTCGGTACACTTCATTCTTCTTTCCAAAGCTCTCCTTTTCCAGCGCCTCGGCAACCAGCGGATCCGTACACAGTTTCTTCGCCGCGTCATGATAAGCATCGAACAGCGTCATCAGCTGCTGTTCTACCGCACCGGCAAGCTCCATATTTTTTTTTTCAAAATCTCTTCCGACCTTCACCTTAAACATCTGGATCAGAAACACGCAGCACACGATCAATGGAAGAACAGACACCGCGAGAAAACTCACAAGAAGCTCACGCCGGAAGGATCTCTGGATAAAGTTCTTCATGATCCACCTCCGTTTCCTGCCATGAGCGCCGCCCATCTTTCCAAAATGGATTTCTGGTTTTTTACTGCCCATCCAAGATCGAAGTCCATGATCGAGCCCTCTTCCTTCTGATCCGGGGTAATATCATCGCGGACCGTCCGTCTGTAAAGCTTTTCGACAGCCAGTCTCTGGACATCAGGACTCACGATAAAATCCACAAAAAGCTTCGCGTTTTCTTCATGCTCCGCACCCCTGATCACCGCGCATCCGTCTGCCACCGCGCTGGTTCCCTCCCGCGGATAGACGATCGAGATCGCCGCGCCGCGGTCGATATACTTTTTCGCAGTTTCCTCCAAAGTCAGACCAACCAGATATGTTCCCTCTGACACCTCATCGAGCACGGCACCTGACCCCGCCGCCATCCGGCGGCCGAGCACTCTGGCAAACTGTTCCAGAACCTCGTTTTCACGCATCGGCAGGACCTGGATCATCGTCTCCAGCATCGTGCAGCTGCTGCCGGATCTTCCCGGATCCGCAAAGGACACCTTTCCGTCCCAGTTCCCGTCAAACAGATCCTCAAATCCCCGCGGCGCTGCAGCCGCGTCCACCAGCTTATTATTGTAGATCAGGACAATGGGAAGCTCCGTAAATGCGGTCCAGACATGATCCTCAGTCCGGTATATACTCTCGATATGATCGCTCTGGGTGCTCTCGTATGACGCGAAGCAGTCCTTAAAAACCTCATAGCTCTCCACACCTCCGCCAAACATCACGTCACAGGATCCCTTTTCCCCCTCTTCCCGGATCCGCTCCAGAAGCTCCGTCGTTCCCCCGGGAACCACTTCTACCCAGATTCCGGTCCGCTCCTCAAACTCCTTTATGATCGGCGCATAGACCTCCTGCTTGTGGGAAGTATACACCGTAAGCCTCTTCTCCTCACTCACCTTCTCCGGTCCCTGTCCGCTGCTCTCCCCTGCGCCACAGCCCGCCGCACTCATCGCTGCAACTGCAATTCCAAAGAACACCGCCCATAAGTTTCTCTTTCCCTTCACTCCCCCGAAATCCCCCTTTTGATTCCGTTCAGATTTTATTTATCCCTTTCATATCAGTTCTACTATTCGCTCTTTTCCACCCATTTTATCATATTTCTTATACAAAAGCCACAAAAAATAGCACTGTTGCTCTATAAAAAGAAACTCCCTTTTCGGAAAAGTGTTCCTACTGTATATAAATTCATTTTTATACGTTTTCCACGATTTTTATTTATTTTTCCATAATGGGGAGTTCGTTTTACTTAATGATTATACGCAATTCGTGAAATTGAAATTTTTGAAAGGCTACTTCACTTGGATGGTGAGGTAGCCTTTTACTTATCTATAGTCTTTGCTATATAATTCTCTTGCTAAATCATACATTTCAATCTGTTTGACAACTTCTTTCAGCTGACTTTCAGACAAACTATTTATGAAATCTAATTGCTCTTGTTTGGTTTTTCTATTTTCAAATCGACAGTCGCACTTATTTGAAATTTTATGCATTCTGCTTGCCAAAAAGCCTTTATCATTTTCTGATATGTTATTTGCTTCATATACTTCAATCATTTTATCAAGCATTTGCATATCGTATGATGTTATATTCAACTCATCAGGTCTGCTTGATTCACAGTATCCCAAAACAACATATCTAAAATCATCAAATTTACCATCTGTATAACGATACAAAAAGTTATGCCAATTCCAAATTCTTTTAAATACTTCTTCTCTTGTCATAAGTTTATCCACCTTCTTATTATGCGCGTAGATTATTGATATATTTTGTTAAAAATGCCTTATTATCTTTTGAAGCTTGTAATGCATCTGTGTAGTAACCACCGATAACCTTTTGCATTCCTGTTCTTACTTTATCTTGCAATATTACATCATATTGTTTAAAGTCTGCATCACTCCCTTTTCGGAAAAGTGTTTCTGATATTACTTAGCCCAAACTATCCTGTTATTTATTGTCCTGCTTCTTTGACAACTTTGATACCGTAAACCTCTGTTATCTGTGCTGGATAACTTTCTGCAATTTCTCCGTTATATGCTATTTCAATAATGTCACCAACATTTGGTTGTGGAGCAGTACCTATGTTTTTCATTGGTACTGTAATCAGATCTGCACTGTTTAATTCTTGACTACCCTCTACTGGTTCCACTAAAAAATAATTATCACGAATTTCAAGAATGGTTGCTTCAAAAATAGTGTTATTTTCTTCACCTATTCCACTTGGTCTGAGCCATTGACCTGTTTCTTCATCTTTCACTAAAACCAACTCGTAACCTCTCTCCGGTCTGTTAAAATAAATTTCTGTATCATCCGAAGTAAGCTCTAATTGGAAGCTATGCTCTGCTCCAATCGGACTGTTTATTCCACCAAATGTCGAAAAAAATGTAAGATAATGTGGTTTTACTCCACCGCCATTGTCTTTAAATCCTCTGATATATCCTGTAGATGTTGGAATTCCTACATCAAGCGTGATCTCCGTTCCATCCTCTGATACAGAGTAATCAACTAATACGACATCCATTCTTTTTTGAAAACCTGTGCTAATAAAGAATAGAGCTACTAATACAGCTAAAATTACAATTACTGCAATTATTCTTTTTTTCATAATCAAACACCTCCATTGATTTGGTGAAACTTCAAACAAATTCGTTTTTAAATTAGCCTTAATGTATATTTATATATCAAGAATGCATAATTATACATATTTTTTCATTCAGACACACAATTCCGAAAAGGGAGAAAAGAAACAACAGTGCCAATACATTCTCCAAACTATTTTTCTTTATAAAAAATGGGGATTTGTTTTTCGTGATATGTGCGGATATTTTTCTGAAAATCAGGATCCACCAAAATATCATATCCAGTCATGGCAAGTCCTTTTGCGCCTTTTAAGCAGATTTCCTGCGCCTCTAAGCTTCCTGCCGCATTTGCATACTCTATCGTATGACCCTGAATTGTTTCGTCATCTGTGATGGACAGATAATCATGAATCGCCGGAATTTTGATGGATACATTTCCGATGTCCGAAGAACCGTATTGCTTTTCCGGATCCGGCCATTCCATGTGAATTCCTATCAATTCCATATTATCCTTGAATGCCTGACACATCGGCTGATTTGGATATCGTTCCGCATAGATATCGCCCCGATTAATCAAAGCATTTGCTCCTGTCAGTTTTTCTGCATTTTCTACACAGCGTTTTAAAATTTCAATCAGTTCCTCCGTCCTCTTCATCGTATCCGCCCGGACACAGAACTCACATTCTGCCTGCGCAGGAATCACATTTGCAGCGCTGCCACCGTTTGTTATAATTCCATTGATGTTGTCCTGAGGATCGAATGTCGGACGTAGAAGATCAATCTGCTGGAACACATGAAGAACAGCACTTAACGCATTGATTCCATTCTTCGGCACGGAGGAATGCGCTCCTTTTCCCGTAAAACTAATTGTCAGCGTACATGCTGCCCTGCCGCCTCTGCCAACCAGATTCGCTCCTCCGGATGACGGATGCATCATCAAAGCGAAGTCTACATCGTCAAATGCTCCATTTCTGAGAAGTTTTACCTTTCCAGCTCCTCCTTCCTCCGCCGGAGTTCCGATCAGGCAAACATTTCCGTTTAATTCCGCCATCATGGAGGCAAGTCCTAAAATGCCCCAGTCGAACAGGTGGCAATCAGATTATGACCACAGCCATGACCAATGCCTCTGAGTGCGTCATATTCCGCCAGAAATGCAACATTCGGTCCCTTCCCTTTTCCCGCTTTATCTGCGCGAAAGGCAGTCTGAAGACCTCCATACCCCTTTTGCACCTGAAATCCGTGATGCTCCAGAACCGAAGAAATTGCCTCCACCGCCTGAAACTCTTCAAAACCAAGTTCCGGATGATCATGGATCTTCTTTGACAATTCATCCCTGCTGCGATTGATCGCATCTGCAATACGTTCTTTTTTATTATTCATGTATTTCCCTGCTTTCATTCTGGAATGCTACTGCTGCCATACACATCACTCTTGTCATTAACTGGATCCAATGCTCATCCACCATAAAATGCTCATTGTGTGCTGACGCATACTCTCCTACCGCCATCTTGATAAATTTTGCATATCGGTACAGGCTCTCCCCTGCAGTTGTCAGGGTAAGCGTATTCTTTCTGTTAAAAAACTCTACTCCAAACTGTTTTTCCAATTTTGCAATATAATTACTCAATGATTGCTGCGAAATATACAGTCGCTTTGCGGCCTTTGTAAAATTCATCTCTTCCACAGCAGCAATAACGTAATTCCAGTTTGTGTTGCCCGTGATTCCATCTCCCGCTCAAACTTATGTTTATCTGTACAGTTGTACACACCATTTTCTCTGAATTTTCCATTTATTTTGCATTAATATTCTTTTTTCTCAGAATCATATATTATGCCGCGATAATTATCTTTACAAGCTAATATACCACATTTTAGTATTTTCCGATAGTGTCCTTTACTTAAATTTATATCTGCAGGCTTGCCTTCCTCTATCCCCCAACACGGAACCTCTTTTTTCTTTTTTCTCTTTTCCATATCTCCCATCCCCCAGCGCAGGACCGCCTCCGGACACGGGTGCCTGATTCCAGAGGCATGGCTTCCTCTTGGCTCCCGGGAGAATGCGTTGGAGAACAGGGGACACTTGTTTGAGCCGCAGGCGAGTTGTGTCCCCTGCTCTCCGCCCTTAGCATTCTTCCGGGAGCTTAGAGGAACCGTCTCTGGAATCCACCAGTACCCGGGGCCGGAGACGGTCCTGCGCGTACCCGGAGCCATTATGAAGCACCATCTTCCCACAACAAAAAAACCGCCGCACCTCCACGATCTCCCCGAAAGGAAATCATGTTCGGTACGACGGTTTTTCGCCTGACTCCGCGTGAACACTAAGAAACAGGAACGCCTGCCCCTATATATCGCTGCGAATTGCATCTTCTTGTCCGCCTTACGGCGCCCAAAAAGCTTCGGACTTCGTCCTTATACTGCCCCGGCAATAGAATTGCTTATGAAAGCAAGCTTTCAACACAATTCTATCACCCGGTCAGTGCAATTCAACGTTTTATTTACTTTCTCATCTCAAGAACATCTGCAAATGCCTCGATAGCAGTTGCAGCCTGTCCGAAGTCTCTCATCTGCTGGTCAACACCAAGTTTGATGTGCGGGATACCTGCGTTGTCGAGAGCTTTCTTGAGGTACGGATACTCCATCTCCTCCGGATCACAGAACTGCTGCATGAAGAGTACAAGACCCTGAGCGCCGCTCTTCTTAACCATGTCAGCTACGAACTCGCCACGGCGATTCTTGGAAGACTGCGGATCATAAAGAAGGATATCGTAATCCATGTTTGCAAACTGTTTTGCAAGAGCTCTGAGAGCATCCTGCTCGTCCTCCGGAACATCTGTACGGAAGGAACGGCTCTCATGAGCAACATCATCAGCTGCGATCGCGATGTTGTTGTTCTCGAAGATCTCAAGAAGCTTCGGGTTGTCAACGATGATACCGGATGTAACAACCTTTGTTCCCTTCCAGTCACATACCGGAAGAGCTGCAAGCTCTTTGTTTAACTCCTCAAGTTTTGCAGTGTATTCCGGTTTCTCCATGAAGAAGAATGCCTTTAATACAGCGGAACGCTTTGTAGGAGTTACAACGTCGCAGTGCTCGTTAGCGAGTTTTACGAACTCACGGCGGGCTGCACGGCTCTTGTTGTAAACCTTAATTGCGTCAAGGATCGCATCGTTGGTGATCTCGTGACCACATACTTCCTCGAGATCAGCCTTAACGTTTGCGTACTCCTCCTCACAGAACTTAAGTCCGAACTCTTCGAAACGGTTCTGCGGATGAGCAAGGAAGATAACTTTCATCTTGTCGCCCATAGCAACACGGAAGTTCTGGCTCATCGGACGTAATGTATCACAGATTGTTGGTGTGATGATTCCGTCTAACTGATCCATTGTTCCGTCAAGGAGCATCTCAAGTGCGAGCTGAGCGATTGTGCAGTAGAAGGTTGCACAGTACTCTTTTGCACGGCTGATTGTCTTGTTGTTGGAGCCCCAGATTCCCATCGGAACCATGCCTGCAGCATATACAAGCTCTTCCGGAGCGTAGTACGGGAGAACGCCGATGACCTTCTTGCCCTGTGCTTTATATTCAGCAAGCTGCTGTTTCGGAGTTGCAGCTTTTACTTTAAATTCGTCTAATAATGCGTTGATACTCATGGTCTATTTAGCCTCCTTTGCCTGGATGTTTGCTTCCATAGCCTCAACAAGACCCTGTACTCGTGTCTCGTACTGAGCGGCATTGAAGTTACGCGGGTCAGCCTGGTCACCATCGAATCCTGCACACGGAATGCCAAGATCCTTCGTGAAGCGACGCTGCATCTCTGCCATGTAACCGGACCACGGCTTACAGCTTCTGTTGTAGTGAACGAGAACGCCATCTACCTTGTTGTCGCGGCAGATGCCTTCACGCCATGCAACACCCTGCTCGATACATACAGAGTTCGGTGCTTTATAGTAAGCACGAGCCATCTCATCCAGACCATTGTATACGAAACCGAATGCCGGTGCATATACAACTGCTGTTACGTTCACGCCGTTAGCCTTTAACGGTTTGAACAGAGCCGGAAGCTTCGGCCAGCACGGAATACCCTCGAACATTACACGGTATTTCTCCGGGAACGGAGTTGTTGTCTCACCCTTAGCGATCGTCTCGTCAAGGTCTTTTGCTAACTGCTCGAATGCCTCAGCAGCCTCAACTCTTGCACGTGCAGTTACGACGTCAGCCATATGGTTGAACAGGTCGAAACCACTGTACGGAGCCGGTTTGTACTGTAAGTAATCACAGACTTTTAACCATGCTTTTGCTGTACGGTTTGCGTTCTCACATGCATGCTCGAACTTCTTCTCGTCGAACTTCTTGCCTGTAAGCTCCTCTAACTGCTTGATTGCCTTATCGAACTGTCCGCGAACATAGCGAACGTTCTGATCAGCAACTTCAACAGTGTTGTTGTACGGGATATCGATCATGATAAGCGGAACGTTGCACATACGGGCAATGTTCTCATACCACTTTGTCATACAGTTACAGATGTTGTTGCAGCAGAGAACGAAATCCGGCTGCGGGATCTGCATCTGACGAATCGGGGAGATCGCTGCAATACGGCGCTCTTTATCCGGTCCATCCGGAAGCTTTTCAAGCTCAAGAAGGTTTACAAGCTCAAGATACGGAGTCTGAGTCTTCGGATCTTTTTTCGGCTTGCCTGTTGCCTCATCGATCACTACGTTTCCGTCTGCGTCCTTTAACGGCTTACCTGTGCTCGGGTCGATGATGTACTCACCTGTCTCCGGGTCAAACTTACGCGCTACACGGACACCGGCTGCGTAAGCAAGGCTGATACGTGCGTATCCACAGATATCGTTGTCGTAACCAAGATCCTCAGCTGCCTGACACATAAGCTCACCGTAACGGTTTGCTGCGATACCAGCTGCCTGGTTCTCCGGATACATAACGTTTAAATCAAATGCTGCTGCGAGCTCGCACGGGAATTTGGAAGAAGACCAACCAACTAACTCGCCTCTCTTTTTGGCTTCGCGCGCGTCTTTATGAACGTCATCTACGACTTTACGCAGCGCAAGAACACCAGGGCTAACCTGCTTTGCCATAATAAATATCCTCCATTTCTTATCAATCATGACCGACCGCGGCTGCGGGACAGGCCCACAGCTGTTTTTCAGCCATAAAATTGCATAACCTAATTCTGTTTAACAGATCCATGCAGATTCACATGGACGATAAACGTCAAACTGTTTTATGCGCGGCGGCTTGCTGCCTGATATGCATATAAGGCTGCACCAAGCGCACCGTTATACTGTGTCAGAGGAGATCTGTGGATCTCACATCCAAGCTCATTCTGAAGAGCTTTGACTACACCCTCGTTCTGAGCGACACCGCCAGTCATGACGAGTGCCGGAACAACTCCGATCCTATGGGCGAGTCCAGTGACACGGTGAGCCACGGAGCGGTGGATTCCTGCGATAATATCGCACTTATCGGTTCCCATCGACAGCTGGCTGATAACCTCACTCTCCGCAAATACGGTACATGTGGAGCTGATCTCGACTCTCTTTTTGGAGAGGGAATCAAGATGACCAAGATCCTGGACCTTTACTTCGAGAACGCCCGCCATTACGTCGAGGAATCTTCCGGTTCCTGCAGCGCATTTGTCGTTCATCTGGAAGTTGGTCATTGCACCGTTGTCAATATGAAGGACCTTAACGTCCTGACCGCCGATATCAATGACGGTGTGAACGTCAGGGAACAGGAAGTAAGCTCCCCTTGCGTGGCAGGATAACTCACTCATCTGTTTGTCTGCAAAATTCATTAAAGAGTTACGGCCGTATCCTGTTGCCAGGGTAAATGCCACATCCTCTTTTTTCATACCTGCGTTTTCCAGCACTGCATCGATCGCACGCTGTGGGCCGCTGGTACCTGCACCTACATCGATCAGGGATTTCGCTACGATCTCCTGGCCATCCTTAAGCATAATGCATTTGGAAGCCGTGGATCCAACGTCAATTCCCAGGGTGTAAATTGCACTCATAATAACCTCCGGGTATACTGAAAATGTAAAATGAAACTGGCTTTGTTATACCAGTATATCCAGGCCAGAGAAAGTACTCCCCTGGCCTGGATACGTATCATTTTACTCTATCCTTCAGTCAGAATCAAGCTTTTTTAAATGTGTTCCACTCACGGATCGCACGCGGTGTTACCATCTGATGGAACGGGCAGATAGACTCCGGATTCTGGTAAGCAGACTCTGTGAATGCCTGGATGTACGGACGGATCTCTGTAAGATCAACGATCTCGTCAGCCATACCCTTGATTGTGCAGTATTTCGGACGGGACTTGTCGTGGTACATCTGGATCATGTCGTTCATCTTGTCGATGATCGGCTGGAGATCCTCACCGGCCTTCTTAGCCTTAACAAGTTTTCTGGAGTACATAGCGTTTGCTGCTGTCTCACCCGGCATTACATAGTACTCGGAAGCGCCTGTTGCAAGGGAGAATACGTTTGTATCATTGCCCTGCGGCCCGCCAAGTACGTAGTGAGCAGCTGCGGATGCCTTACGAAGTGTAACCTCTAAGGACGGAAGCTTGGAGTTCTGGATGGAGTAGATCAGAGACTGACCAAGACCAAGAAGCTCAGCCTTCTCAGCGTCATCACCTACATCGATACCAGTTGTATCCTGTAACCAGATCAGCGGGATTCTGTCACGAGCGCAAAGTGTTACGAACTCGTTCATCTTGATCAGGCCCTGACGATATAACTTTCCGCCGATACCAACAGAGTTCTGTTTGTACTCCGGATAGTTCATAAGGAGACCCTGAACGTTTGCCACAACACCAACAAGAAGTCCGTTTACTTTAGCAAGACCTGTTACAACCTCCGGGCCGTAACCGTTCTTGTACTCAGCGAACTCACTGCCGTCGAAAAGACGACCGATTACATCGTAGATATCGTACGGACGTTTCTGGTTCATCGGGATGATGCTGTAAAGGTCCTCTGCCGGAAGAGCCGGTGCCTTCGGATCATCAACACGGAAGAACTCGAGGTTGTATGCCGGAAGGTAGCTAACGTACTTCTTGATGCCCTCGATTACGCCGTAATCGTTCTCATATACTTCACGGAAGAAACCAGTCTCGTCGTAGTGAACCGGAACGGAACCCGGAGCCGGAACGTGCTTCTTGCCGTTTTCGATCTGTGCTGCGATGATCTGCTCAGCAGACTCTTCGTCAATATATCCCTTCGGGTTCATACCGGAAAGAATACCAGCGCCGCCTACTGCCATGTTTGCCTGGCTGTGTGCGATAAGGATTGTCGGGGAAATGCTGTGGTATCCGCCGCCTGCCGGGTTTGTTCCGTAGATACCTACGATAACCGGAACACCAAGCTGGTTTAACTCAGCGTTACGGAAGAACGGTGTACCGCCGCCGCGTCTGTTCGGGTAAACCTTATCCTGGTTCGGGAACTCAACGCCGGAGCAGTTTAACAGATATACGAGCGGAAGGTGGAGCATCTTAGCTGCATCGGAAGCACGCAGAAGGTTGTCTGCCTGTCCCGGTACCCATGCGCCGGCCATCTTCTTGTTATCGGAAGCGATGATGTAAACCCATTTTCCGTTTACACGGCCAAGTCCGTTAAGAATGTTTGTTGTACCGAACTTGTTGCCTTCCGGGTTGTAAAGGCTGTTTAACGGGCACCATGTTCCCTCATCAATGAGAGCGTTGATACGCTGCATTGCGGAGAGCTGTCCGCGCTCGTTTAACTTCTCTTCTGTTGTGATACCAGCTGCAAGAGCTTTCTCGATGGACTCATGGATGTCAGCCTCTACGGCTTTGATCTCTTTTGCGTTCTCGTCATTTACATTTACCAGCTCTTTACCAACAGTAGGCATTTCCTGGAAATATTTCGGCATGGAAAAGTAACCCATGTTCTTCCTCCTTATATATACGCGATCGCTGCGGTCAGCGGTTTTTGCCAGTCACTGACCGCGGCATGATTATCATCTATAAAATGATCGTTTCGATTATTTTGTTTCCTTCGGAACTTTGATGAAAGCCTGACCTGGGTCGATCTCTTCACGAATAACGCGAATAATCTCCGGATCCGGGCCTTCCATAAGCTGTGCTCTGGAGGTATCGATCTCGAAACCTGTGTTCTCCTGAACCATTTCCGGAGAGGAGAATGGATAGTAGTAAGCAAGGTACATTCTCTTGGTCTCTTCGTCGAACTTCATGATACCAAGATCTGTAACTACCATCTGCGGTCCGCGGTTGCCCGGAAGACCTGCTCTCTCACGTCCGCCAGGGCCGTCCATCCAGCCGCAGCTTGTGATGTAGTCAACATGCTCCATGAATCTTCTCTTCTGGTGCTGCATCATAATGATGGTGTTGCAGAATGTAGCGATACCGTTAGCTCCGCCGGAACCTGTGAAACGGGTTGTCGGCTGAACGTAGTCGCCTTTACCGAAGATACATGTGGAGTTAACGTTACCATACGGGTCGATCTGAGCGCCGCCGATGAAAGCGATCATACGGTCAGCGTCATGAAGCCACTCGTTAGCCTCGAAACCTACGAAGCGAACGTTCGGCCACTGTACTGCACAGTGAGCCATGAAACGGTTATCACCTACGGAACGCGGTACCTCTACCGGTGAGCAGTCCATAAGTCCGCTCTCTACGATCGGATGGCAGCTCGGGCAAACCACACGCTTCGCAAGAGAAGCACCGATTAACGGAAGACCGGTACCAACGATAACGATCTGATTTTCTTTAATATTTTTTGCGATGGCATAAGCCTGCATTTCCTGCTTTGTATACTTTGTATAATCAGCCATTTTTGAATTTCCCTCCCTCAATTAGTGTCTGGTAGAATAGCCAAGATGCGGCTCATTCTTAAGGTTCATGAGGCGAGCGCCGCCAAGGACATTAAGAAGATCATCCTGATCCTTGCAGCCGTATACGTATTTCTGGAGGTAATCCTTGAAGGTCTCCGGAATCTTTGTGCCGTTAGCAGCATCCTCTGCAGCCTGTTTTGCAACTTCTGCAGCCTTTGCAAGCTTCTCGTCTTCCGGTTTAGCAGCAGCAGCCTTCTCAGCCTTTGCAGCAGCCTTTGCGAGCTGTGCCTTTGCATCTTCAGCGTCAAGGTACTTGGAAGCCTTATCGTACTCCTTAAGTCCCTTATCATCATCATCATAGTAGCCATAGCACTGTGCCGGCCATGCGCCGTACGGAGTACGAACGACAGCGTCTACGCACTCGCCGAAGATTCTTGTCTTTGTAGGATCACGGCGGATGTACTCGTCACTTACGATCTCCTCGCATGTAACGATCGTACGCTTTGCAGCGATTGCGATATCAACATCGTGGAACTCATCACCATCGATAATGCAGGTTCCATCCGGAGATGCCTGCTGTACATGGATGATCGCGCAGTCAAGCTTCGGAACCGGAACAGCAAGAAGCTTCTCGCCCGGCTCAAACGGGTTCTCGATATCTACGCACTTTAAGTTGTCAACGCCTTCCATTGTTTTTCTCTTCTCTTCGCTGATGCCCCAGAATTTAACAAGGCCGGAACCCTGCATCATTCTTACCGGGAGATACGGAAGACCAAGAGAAGCTGCGTGAAGCTGTAACATAAGAACGTCCTGAGAGTAGTCCTCGTATGTAAGCTCACCTTTCTCGATTGCAGCACGGAAACGACGTGCAACGTTTGTATAACCAGAGTTTGCTGTGTAGCAGTTGATGTAAGCTCTTACACGACCCTCACCGATTAAGGAGTCCCAGTCTCCGCCTGCCGGGCCGGACCAGCCTACAAAACCAGTTTTACCCTGACGAAGGATCTCGTAAACAGCAGCATACGGTTTACGGTTTGTTGTAAATCCGCCGAGGCAGAGTACATCGTTATCATGTACGTACTTCTCTACGGCGTCGTGTAATGACATAACTTTATTAGCCACAATAAAGCCTCCTTTATTTATATTTGCAGTTAAAAGGCCTGCCTGTTCTCCTCAGACAGGCCTGAACTGCTTTTTAGTTCCTGTAAAAATATACCATGTTATGAAACGGATTTCAACTTCGATTCCATTTCTGGAATGGATTTTATCAAGATTTGAACATCAGCATGAAGTAACCGGCTGCTACTGCAGAACCGATAACACCAGCTACGTTCGGGCCCATAGCGTGCATCAGAAGGAAGTTGGTCGGGTTCTCTTTCGCACCAACTGTCTGAGAAACACGGGCTGCCATCGGAACTGCAGATACACCTGCGGAACCGATTAACGGGTTGATCTTACCGCCTGTGATCGCGCAGAGAACTTTACCAAGCAGGATACCACCGACTGTCGCGAAAGCGAAAGCAAGAAGACCCATAGCGATGATGGCAAGTGTCTGGACACGAAGGAAGATCTCACCATTTGCTGTAGCACCTACGGTTGTACCGAGCATGATTGTAACCATATTACAAAGTGCGTTCTGTGCAGTATCGGAAAGTCTTCCGGTAACGCCGGACTCACGGAACAGGTTACCGAGCATCAGCATACCAAGAAGCGGTGCTACGGACGGAAGAAGCAGGGAGCAGAACAGAACAACGAATACCGGGAAAACAACTTTCTCGACTTTGCTGACTTTTCTTAACTGCTTCATAACGATCTGACGCTCTTTCTTTGTTGTGAGGAGCTTCATGATCGGCGGCTGGATCAGCGGGATCAGAGCCATATAGGAATATGCGGCTACAGCGATCGGAGCTACAAGATCCGGAGCCAGGTTGTTTGCGATATAGATCGCGGTCGGGCCATCGGCACCACCGATGATACCGATTGCTGCGCACTCACCCGGTGTGAAAAGTCCGGTTGCATTTGCAAGTGTAAATGCAACGTAGATACCGAACTGAGCGGCTGCACCAAGAAGAAGGCTGACCGGGTTTGCGATCAACGGACCGAAGTCTGTCATCGCGCCGACTGCCATGAAGATCAGGCACGGGAATAAGCTGGACTTAACACCCATGTACATGATTCTCAGTACACCGGACTGATACCAGTGATCTGCTTCATTCATAAGACCTGCAAGCGGAAGGTTCGCAAGGAACATACCGAATGCGATCGGGAGCAGAAGAAGCGGCTCGAACTGCTTCTTGATTGCAAGATATAATAAAACGAAGGATACAAGGAGCATAACGCCCTGCTGCCAGGTGATTGCGGCGAAACCTGACTGAGCGAGGAGCTCCGAGAAAACTGAAAGTATATTCACGTGTGGCACCTCCCGCTTAGTTTAAGGTAACCAGAACTGCACCTGTCTCAACGGAATCGCCTGTGCTTACATTGATAGCTGCAACAGTTCCTGCTGCCGGAGCAACGATCTCTGTTTCCATCTTCATAGCTTCCATAACGATTACGCACTGACCGTAGCTTACTGCGTCACCGACTTTAACCTTGATGTCAAGGATCTTACCTGGCATCGGAGCTTCTACTGTCTGTCCACCTGCGGACGGAGCTGCTGCCGGTGCTGGAGCCGGAGCCGGTGCTGGTGCCGGAGCTGCCTTCGGTGCCGGTGCTGCTGCCGGAGCCGGAGCTGCCTTCGGTGCCGGTGCTGCTGCGAGGATCGGTGCCGGTGCGCTTACCTGCGCGCCTCTGTCAAGCGGTCTGTACTCGTCTACTCTCTCGATCTCAACTTCATACTTTTTTCCGTTTAATGTTGCAACGTATTTCATTTCTTTTAATACATCCTTTCCTTTTTTTGCGTGCAGCTGATTCATATTCGCATAGCTGCTTTTGCTTTTACATTTGGGTCTTTTACAGTTCCTTGATACTTACTACACGGAACTCTTCCCCGGACAATCTTGCTTCCTCACTGACTGCCGCGAGAAGCACTGCATAGGATTCTTCATCGATGGCCGGAGCCGGTGCTGCAACTGCCGCAGCTGCCTTTGGCGCACTCTCCTTAAATAATGTACCGATGACCTTAGAGATAATGATAACCGCGATTGCGAGCACTGCAAGTGCTGAGAATACGACTAACAATCCAACGAGTGAAATGACAATCGAATCCGCAACGGTCATACCGCCTGTCCACATATACTTACCGCACCTCCTTCGTTTCGTTTCATTTAAGAAACTTTTGTTGGTTAGTTATTCCGTATTGTGAAATGCATTCCACATTTTTCTCGGCGCATAAGGGTACTTGACAAATCAGCACCCATAATCACTTTGTTTCTATGCAGTTTTCACAATATCGTAATTTGAGTATATCAGCTTTCTGCGCAAATGTCAACAAAGCCGATTGAAAAAAATTTATCAAATATACTAATTCAACGAGATATAAAGACAAGTACAGCTTATGTCCTTATATCGACAAACCCACTCTGTTAGTACTGTTTTCCAGTCCTGACCGTTCCGTTTTCACTGCTGTCCCGGCACATTCCTGCGCCGGAGTGCTTCGCTTGCGACAGTCTTCAGCCTCGTGGGAGTTCACAAAAACCGCCCGTCACCTCCTGCATGATATGCATGAATCGACGGGCGGTCACAGTCTCAGATATGGTTCCCGATTTACGGCTGTTTTCCAATATAAGCAAGGATTCCGCCGTCGACGTAGAGGATATGTCCGTTCACGAAATCAGATGCCTCAGATGCGAGGAATACCGCCGGTCCCTTTAAGTCCTCGACAGTCCCCCATCTCGCTGCCGGTGTCTTCGCGATGATGAACTGGTCAAACGGGTGACGGGAGCCGTCCGCCTGGCGCTCTCTTAACGGCGCCGTCTGGGATGTCGCGATATAGCCAGGTCCGATGCCGTTGCACTGGATGTTGTATTCTCCGTACTCGGAGGCGATGTTCTTTGTGAGCATCTTTAATCCGCCCTTTGCAGCCGCATATGCGGATACAGTCTCTCTTCCGAGTTCGGACATCATGGAGCAGATGTTGATGATCTTGCCGGATCTTTTTTTCATCATCGACGGGAGAACCGCCTTCGCCATGATAAACGGTGCGTTCAGGTCGACATCAACGACCTTGCGGAACTCTTCCGCACTCATCTCATGCATCGGGATCCTCCGGATCATTCCCGCATTGTTTACGAGAATGTCCACAGTGCCGATCTTCTCCTCGATGTCAGCGATCATCTTCTTTACCGCTTCCTCGTCCGTGACGTCGCAGACATATCCGTGGGCATCGATGCCTTTTTCTTTGTATGCGGCAAGTCCGCGCTTTAAGGACTCCTCATTGCTGCAGTTAAACACTACGGTCGCTCCCGCTTCCGCATAGCTCTCCGCGATCGCGAAACCGATCCCATGTGCCCCGCCTGTTACCAGAGCAATCTTTCCTTCCAGGGAAAACATGCTTTTCTTATCCATTTTGTCTGTTTCCTTTCTCTCTATAATAATAAGGTATCGATCATCCTGCCGTCATCCGTTCTTTCGTTCAGGATATCTTATTTTAAATCTGTAGGAGTGATCGTATCCATATCGTCAAACTCCTGGTTCTCTCCGCCCATCGCCCAGATGAAGGTGTAGTTGGAGGTTCCGGCTCCGCAGTGGATGCTCCATGACGGGCTGATCACCGCCTCCTCATTCTTCATGACGATGTGTCTCGTCTCCGTCGGCTCACCCATGAAATGCATGACCACCTGGTTCTCCGGAACTTCAAAATACATATAGATCTCCATGCGGCGCTCATGTGTGTGGCACGGCATGCTGTTCCAGACACTGCCCGGTTCCAGGGCCGTCATTCCCATGGACAGCTGGCATGTTTTTAAAACGTCCGGATGGATAAACTGGTTGATGACTCTCTTATTGGACGTGTTGGAGTCACCGAGCGGACGTTTCGCAGCATCCTTTAAGGTGATGAGTCTCGTCTCGTAAGATGTGTGGGCCGGCGCGCTCACCATATAGAATTTTGCCGGAGCATTTTCATTGTCGCTGGCAAAGATCACTTCTTTCGTTCCTTTGGTGATGTAAAGGCAGTCTTTATAATCAAGATGGTACTCCACCCCATCGGCTGTGATCGATCCGGAACCGCCGATGTTGAAGATCCCGATCTCACGGCGCTCAAGGAAGTAATGAGTCCCGAAGTTTTTCCAGCAATCGATCCCTTTTTCGATGGAAACATGTTCTTTCACCGGCATGCAGCCCAGTGTCACCATGCGGTCTACATGAGAGTAGACAGATACCACCTCGTCCGGGCGGTAGAGATCCTGGATCAGGAACTCATTTCTCAGTTCTTCTGTCGTGTAGCGTTTTACATCTCTCTGATTTGCGGAATAGCGAATATCCATATGTTCTATACCCCTTTTTATATGATATTGTGGTCAGAAGTCCGCTCCTATCTCCGCAGACAGAGCTACAGAAAGCATCGGAACTCCTGACCCTGACAGCATTCTATGCAGAACGACAAATTTTGTCATCCTATCTGACTATCTGACTTTTTTCACGGCGTACCGGAGTGCTCCGACGCCAAAAAGCGCCAGAAGGAAAGCGTCCAGCACCAGGAACATGATCGCCGCCTGGAAGCCCAGCTTGTCCGCAAGGACTCCGATCACCTGCGGGGTCAGGATCCCGCCTAGGGAACCGATCCCCGTAAACACCGACATTCCAAGCGGGGAATTTCCCATGAGATCGCCGGTAAAGGCCGTCGTTGTCGGGAATGCGCCCGCCATGCCAAGACCGAGAAGAACCAGGGCTGCCACTGCCATCGCCGTATTGCCTGCGAATACAAGGATCAGCACCGAGGCAAACTGAAGAACGGAGATCATAGCCAGGATCTTTGCCGGCGGCACATTCTTCGAGATCGAAGCGATCACGATCCTGCCGATCATGATCATGATCCAGGTTACAGACACCATAACGGTCGCGAGACTTGCGGACATAAATCCGGTGCTCTTTAAATAGGTAACAAACCACCCGTTTACGGAGTTTTCAAGTCCCATATAGAAGAACAGTGCGCCGACTGCCAGGAGAAATCCTGTATTTTTTAAGAACCAGAACTTGTCCTTCTGTCCTGATGCCGGACCATTCTCCTCTCCTGCCGGTTTCTTTTCTTCCTTTTCGATCTTGCGGTAATCCATCGTCGCATAAGAAACAACGATGAGAACCGTGAGGACTGCAAGAAGCTGTAAGATCGTCTTCCAGTTCATCCCCGCACCCATAAGGATCATGGTGACAAACGGGGACAGGAACGCGCCCACCGCATACCACATGTGGAGCAGGTTTAAATATTTGTTGGAGCTCCCCGTCACCTGACGGATCGCGTGGTTATTGATGATCGTGATCATTCCCTTTGTAATACCGATGAGAAAGATCATCACATAGAGAACCGGGACCGGAAGTCCGAATGTAAATAAAAGCAGGCAGACCGGATACGGGATCGCGAGGACCACGACCGCCATCTTCTGGGACATCATCCCGCAAAATACCGGGTAGACCAGGCTGGAACATAAGTTTCCAATCGCCAGGAACGACAGCAGACCGCCCGCCGCCGTAAAGCTCAGGTTTCTCTCTTCGATCAGGTTTGGCAGGATGACTCCGAAGATCAGGATGACCATTCCGCTGATAAAATAAGCCAGATAACAGTGATCGATCACCGACCGCCTGTCTTCTCTCGTGATTTCCATCATATGTGTTCTCCCCCACAAAGCTTCTGAAAGGCGCCGCAGTGACCGGATCCTCTCCGCTTTATTGTTAATTTTTCTCCATACTTTTTCCATCATATCACCTTTTTTCCGTCAAGACAAGGAGGATTTCCCCTGATATTCCATCTTGTGGAATTTTTATACTATTTTTTTGTAAGAATTTTCCACTCCGAAAATTCCGAAGGATACTTTTCGCTGTGGATTTTCTGGTCTGAAAATCCGTAATTCGTTGACACTCTCCCCGACTTACTATACAATAAGAGGAAACAGTGTCTGCCGCCTGCCATTTCCGGCAGTTTCCGGCAGTTTCTCCCGTCTCTGCGGAGAGGGGGCAAAATAAGGAGGATAAAAGGTATTATGAAGGACATAAAGAAGGTGACGTTGATCGGTCTCGGCGCGATGGGGGTATTTTTTGCGCCGCGTATTTCAGAAAAACTTGGGGCTGATTTCCGGATCCTCGCGGATGGTGCGAGAAAAGAGCGCCTGGAGCGAAAAGGTGTGACCGTCAACACGATCAATTATCGCTTTCCGATCATCACCCCGGATGTAGAGGGAGATCCGGCAGATCTCGTCATCATCGCGGTAAAAGGATATGATCTGGAGCAGGCGATCAAAGATATCAGAAATCAGGTCGGAAAGGACACGATCATCCTCTCCGTATTAAACGGCGTCGAGAGCGAAAAGCAGGTTGCAGCTGTCTATGGAGAAGAACATGTCCTGTATTCCTACATGCGGATCAGCATTGTCATGAAGGACGGAAAGACAGAGTTCGATCCTCACAAAGGTTCGATCCACTTCGGGGATCTGAAGAATGATCCGGAACACTATTCCGAGAATGTTCTCGCAGTAAAGAATCTATTCGATCTCTGCGGGATCGACTATAAGGTCGATGCAGACATGTTAAAAGGCATCTGGTTCAAATTCATGTGCAATGTCGCCGAAAATATGACCTGTGCGATGTTCGGCGTTCCGTTCGGCTCTTTCCAGAAGAGCGATGACGCCAATTATTTCCGTCACAAAGCCATGTGGGAAGTGATCCATGTTGCCAATAAACTTGGAATCGACATTGGTCAGAACGAGATCGACCGCCAGGAGCACACGATCGGACGTCTTCCATATGAAAATAAGCCGTCCACACTCCAGGATCTGGAAGCCGCAAAGCATACGGAAGTCGATATGTTTGCCGGTACCGTTGTACGTCTCGGGAAAGAACTCGGCGTTGAGACTCCGGTCTGCGAGTGTTTCCTTCATGGGATCCATCTGATCGAGGACCGGATGTTCGGAGTTATCTAAGTCTCATACTTCTGCAAGTTTAAAGCTGTCCGCTGTTTGTTTCTGCGGACAGCCTTTCTTTTTGTTTTTCTCTTTTCTGCTTCTTTTTCATCCTGTTTTCCCGGCAAAACCTTATTTTATTAGTTCTTTGGGCAATACTGAAAACAACCTTGCATTTCCCGACAGGCTGTATTATATTAAACATATGAACGATGGTTCATATGTTTATGTATAAATAGATCGCAAATATAATTCTTAGGAGGTCGACTCTATGGATGAATTAGAAAGAACCAAGCAGGAACCGGATGAGCATGAAGCTGAAGAATGCTGCTGCGGACACCATCATCACCACGATGAGGACCACGAACACGGCGAGCATCATGACGCGCATCACGACGAGCACCATGAACATGAACACTGCGGCTGCGGACACCACCATCACCACGATGGCGAGGACCACTGCTGCGATGATGACGATGATGACGATCACTGTGGACATGAGCACGGCGAGCATCACGAAGGTCACGAGGAACATCACCACTCCTCCGCTCCGAAATCCGAGTGCATCGTCTACGTGATGAAAAACATCGACTGCGCAAACTGCTCCGCAAAGATCGAGAAAAAGATCCAGGAACTCCCGGAAGTCGATGACTGTATCCTGACGTTTGCGACAAGGCAGCTCCGTGTCTACTCTTCCGAGGGCACCAAACTTCTCCCGAAAATGCAGGCGATCGCCGATCAGATCGAACCTGGAACCATCATCGAGGTCCGCCCGAAGAATCCAAAGGCTGTCTGCACAGTCTATGTGATGAAAAACATCGACTGCGCGAACTGTTCCGCAAAGATCGAGAAAAAGATCCAGGAACTCCCGGAAGTCGACGATTGTATCCTGACGTTCGCGACAAGACAGCTCCGTGTCTACTCTTCCGAGGGGACAAAGCTTCTCCCGAAGATGCAGGCGATCGCTGATCAGATCGAACCTGGAACCGTCATCGAGATCCGTGAGGAAGGAAAGCCGTCCTCCGACACCCACGATGACAAACACGACCACGATATTCCGGAGCTGCTCGCCGGAGCTGCTTTATTTATCATCGGTGAGCTTCTCTCCCATTCGATGCCGCCGGTATCGATCGGCTGTTTTGTGATCGCCTATCTGATCCTCGGACGCGAAGTCCTCCTCACCGCACTCAAGAATATGAAGTCCGGCCATGTCATGGACGAAAACTTCTTGATGAGCGTTGCAACGATCGGTGCGTTCGCGATCGGTGAATTTGGCGAGGCGGTCGGCGTTATGCTCTTCTACCGCGTCGGTGAAGCGTTCGAGCACCGCGCAGTCGAGAAGAGCCGCAGTCAGATCATGGAAGCCGTCGATCTCCGCCCGGAGACTGTTCTTCTGGATGAGAACGGCACTGTCCGAGAGATCCCGGCCGGTTCTGCCGCCGTTGGAAATATCGTGCAGATCCGCCCCGGCGACCGCATCCCGCTCGACGGAGTCGTTATCGAGGGCGAGAGCCGCATCGATACCTCCCCGATCACCGGAGAGCCGGTTCCGGTATCCGTAACGATCGGAAGCACCCTGACCTCCGGCTGTGTCAATACCTCCGGTCTCTTAAAGATGCGCGTGGAAAAAGAGCTCTCCGAGTCCATGGTCACAAGGATCCTGGATTCTGTAGAGAATGCTGCAGCCAGCAAGCCGCAGGCAGAACGCTTTATCACAAAATTTGCACGGGTATACACCCCGTTCGTCGTTGCTCTCGCAGCTGCGACTGCGATCATTCCGTCCCTGATCACCGGAAACTGGTCCCACTGGATCTACACAGCGCTTACCTTCCTGGTAATCAGCTGTCCATGTGCCCTCGTTTTAAGCGTACCGCTCGCATTCTTCTCCGGGATCGGCGCCGGATCCAGAAAAGGGATCCTCTTTAAAGGCGGGATCGCCCTGGAAACGCTGAAAAATGTAAAGACCGTCGTCATGGATAAGACAGGAACCATCACAAAGGGCAATTTCATTGTCCAGGACATTGTTCCTTCCGCAAATTACACAGCAGTTGAAGTCCTTCAGGCTGCAGCTGCATGCGAGACCGTTTCCACCCACCCGATCGGCACAAGCATCCTTCTCGCAGCAAAAGAGCAGGATCTGAGCCTCGAAAACCCGGCACAGCTTGAAGAGATTTCCGGAAAGGGCATTCATGCCAGACTTTCCTGCGGAGATGTCCTCTGCGGAAACAGAAAGCTCCTGACCGAGTTCAACGTGGACTGCGGTGCTTACGATGAAAACGGAGCCGTCACCACCGTTTATGTAGCGATCAATGGTACTTTCGCCGGAACGATCCAGATCTCCGACACGATCAAGCCGGAGGCAAAGGATGCGATCAGGACATTAAAATCCATGGGGATCCGCTCAGCAATGCTCACCGGTGACGGGGAAGCCGCTGCCGAAGCTGTTGCGGATGCTGTCGGGATCGACCATGTTTATGCAAAGCTTCTCCCTGCCGACAAACTGGAAATCCTGCAGAAACTCCGCGCCGAGAGCGGCAGCGCGATGTTCGTCGGCGATGGGATCAATGACGCACCAGTTCTCGCAGGCGCCGATGTCGGAGCTGCGATGGGCAGTGGTGCGGATGCCGCGATCGAAGCTGCTGATGTCGTATTTATGACTTCCAGCATGGATGCGATCCCGACCGCGATCAGGATCGCAAAGAGCACCGGCGCGATCTCCAACCAGAACGTTGTGTTCGCACTCGCAGTAAAGGCACTCGTCATGGTACTGGGACTCATGGGAATCGCCTCCATGTGGCTCGCCGTGTTCGCCGATACAGGAGTGGCGATCCTCTGCGTATTGAATTCCATCCGGATCCTGTACAAAAAATAAAGCAGGAAATTCCATCTGGATTTCCCCCTAATCATTAAAAAGCTCTGAAGAACCTTTTCACATTGTTCTTCAGAGCTTTTTCTTATGCCCGATCATATTTTCACATCTTCGTCTGGTTTCAGGCAGATATCTTTCACGGTCCGGACTTTTTTCACGTAGCCCCCGCTTCTTCGCCCGGATCTGTGCTCTTCTATTTCAGCATTCCCATCACCACGACCGCCACAAACAACACGCACATGCATCCGATAAAGATATCGATCGTCCGGACCGACACGTTGATCTTATCGTACATGCGCTCCTTGATGGATCTGTTTTTCAGCCTCTCATTCTCCTCCTGAAGCCGTTTATTTTCTTCAGCGAATTCTTCCAGGCTCTTTTCCTTCAAGGTCTCCACAGCCTCTTTGGCGGCCTCAGCCACAGTCTCAGCCTCTCCCATCTTCTCCATCTCTTCTTCCATCCTCTCACCTCCAGCTTTTTCCGGATTCACACAACAGCAACAAGTGAAAACACACTTTGCGAGTTTCCCCTTGTTATCGCGACAGTCGCCAAGGTCCCGCGCAAGCGTGGACTTTGGCTCGTTGTTCGCGTAAACAAAGAACGGGCTTCGGAACTCATCCGCCGCCCGTTCTCTCAAACTGCCTAACAACAGTTTCTTTATTACTTCTTTGCAATGTACTTTCTGATATCGAGTGCGATCGCAACTACGATAACGATACCCTGTGCAATGTACTGGTAGTTTGTATCTACTCCTAAGTACTGTAAGCAGGTCTTTAAGATCTCGAATACAAGAACGCCGATCAGGACACCGGAGATACGTCCGATACCACCGTTTACGGATACACCGCCGATGGTGCAGGCTGCAATCGCCTCAAGCTCCCAGCCCTGTCCCATGTTAACGGAGGAACCACCGGATTTTGCTCCTACAAGGAAGCCGCCGAGTGCATAGAGAGCTGCTGCTGTCATGTAGATGATGATCTTTGTCTTCTTTGTGTTTACACCGGAAACCTCTGCGGACTGCTCGTTGCCGCCGATCGCATACATATATTTTCCATGAGGAGTCATGTTATAGATGAACCACATAACAAGACCAACCGCAAGGGCGATCAGGAACAGGAACGGGATCGCGCCAAAGAGTTTTCCTTTTGCTACTGCTGTGTATGCGTTATGATAACCACCGATCGGAGTCGCGTTTGTGTAAACAAGGCAGACACCATAAACGATAAGCTGCATACCAAGTGTTCCGATGAAGGCCGGAACCTGTAAGTAAGAAATTACGATGCCATTGATGAAACCAAAGATACAGCAAATTGCCACACAGATCAGAAGAACCGCGAGAACCCATAAGCCCCAGGCATTTCCGAAATCCGGAAGGTTCTGGAAGAACTTGCCGCTGTAATCCGGCTTCTGAAGTAAGGTACCTGCTAAGCAGGCAGAAAGACCAACCATACGTCCTGCGGAAAGGTCTGTACCTTTTGTAATTAAGCATCCGGATACACCGCAGGCGATGATGAATCGCGGAGCTACGTTTAATGCGATGTTGATTAAGTTGCCGCGTGAAAAGAATGTAGGCTGCTTGATCGCAGTAAATACTGCAAGTAATAAAAGAACGACGATGATTCCATTATTGATAAGGAAATCTTTTGCACTTACTTTTTTCGCTGTCATGACTGAACCTCCCTGTAATCTACTTGTTTTCCTTGCCGCTTAAAGTGAATTTTGTGGCAAAGGACATGATCTTCTCCTGAGTTGCGTCTTCTCCTTCCACCTCACCGGTGATGTGACCGTTGCACATTACGATGATTCGGTTGGACATACCGATCAACTCCGGCATTTCCGACGAGATCATAATGATGGATTTGCCCTGTTTTACGAGATCGATCATGATCTGATAAATCTCGTATTTGGCTCCGACGTCGATACCACGGGTCGGCTCATCCATGATCAAGATATCAGGATTGTTTGCAAGCCATCTTGCGATAATTACTTTCTGCTGGTTGCCACCGGAGAGAGACTGGATCAGCGTCTTTCCGCTCGGTGTCTTGATCTTTAATTTCGCAATGCTGTCCTTTACGACCGCATCGACTTCTTTTTTGTTGATCTTACCCATATGGGTGTAATTCTTGTAGGAAGCGATCGCAGTATTGTCATCGATGCTCAGGCATCCGAAGATACCGTTTCCGCGTCGATCCTCTGTGATCATTCCGACGGAGCTGTTGATCGCATCCTGCGGTCTCTTGATGTGAGTCTCTTTTCCGAGGATCTCCACGGTACCGCTCTCAATGTGGCGCATTCCAAAGATCGCTTCCATAAGCTCGGTTCTCTGCGCTCCTACCAGTCCGCCAAAGCCCAGGATCTCACCTTTCTTTAATTCAAAAGAGCAGTCCTTGAAGGAATTCGGCAGAATACTTGTCAGGTGGCTGACCTTTAAGACCGTCTCATCCGTCCGGTAATCATCCTTCGGCGGATAGACGTTGTTCAACTCACGTCCAACCATCTGTTTTACGATCTCCTCATCGGAGATATCCTCGATCGCCCAGGTTCCAACGTATGTACCGTCACGCATGATCGTGATATCGTCGGAGATCTGGCGGATCTCAGCCATCTTGTGGCTGATATATATCATAGAAACACCTCTGGATTTCAGGTCTCTGATGATCCGGAATAATGCTTCTACCTCGTTATCAGTCAGTGAGGAGGTCGGCTCATCCAGAATTACAAGGTTTGCACTCTGGCTGACCGCTTTCGCGATCTCTACTGACTGCATCTGTCCGATTGATAAGGTGCCGAGTTTTGCTTTCGGGTCAAAATCCATCTTTACATCCCGGAGCCATTTCTCAGCTTCACTGTTCATCTTCGCATGATCCACCACCTTGATCGGTCCGAAGTTTTTCATCGGATACCTTCCAAGATACATGTTCTCAGCGATCGAGCGTTCAGGAATCGGCTGAAGCTCCTGATGAACCATGGCAAGTCCTTTTTTCAGCGCGTCATCCGGGTTTGCGATCTCCGTCTTGACGCCGTCGATATAGACCTCGCCTTCATCCATTTTATAGATTCCGAAAAGACATTTCATCAGTGTCGATTTTCCGGCACCGTTCTCTCCCATCAGTGCGTGGACCGTTCCGGGGCGAACCCGTAAGTTAACTCCGTCAAGCGCTTTTACGCCCGGGAAAGTTTTTTTGACTCCTCTCATTTCGAGTCTGTACTGTTCTGCCATCCCAAAACTCCTTTCAGTTACACTCCCCCGCATTTCCGGGTGGCATATTTTAATCAACGAACCGGATGTGTTAGACAACACACCCGGTTCTCATTTGTTACAGTATCAATTACTTTAACATATCAAGGATTTCCTGAGCGTTATCCTTTGTAACCTTCTCGTAGTTAACCATGTTGACTGCGTCAACTTTCTCACCGCTTAAGAACTTAACAGCGATATCGCTTGCTGCCTGAGCCTGTGCGAAGTGGTTGTTGAATACAGTACCTGTCTGCTTGCCGTCGATTACGTTCTGAACAGCCTCTGTCAGAGCGTCAACGCCTACAAGGTAGATATCCTCGTTAACTTTACGTCCTGCTGCTTCGATTGCCTGTAATGCACCAAGTGCCATTGCATCGTTGTTGCAGAAGATTACTTCGATCTTGTCGCCGTACTGGTTTAAAGCATCCTGAGCGATCTGCTGAGCTTTTGCCTGATCCCAGTCACCACGCTGCTTTAAGAGTTCCTCAACTTCTACGCCTGCATCTGTAAGAGCTTTTACAGAGAACTCTGTTCTGTACTGAGCATCTACGTTCTCCGGGTCGCCCTGGATCATGATGTAGGAAACTTTGCCGTCGCCGTTGATATCGCCCTTGTTTGCAGTCTCAAGGATCTCTTCGCCCTGGTATGTACCGGACTGTCTTGCGTCACATCCTACGTATGTAGCGTTAAGACCTTCAGATTCCCATCTCTCTTCTTCTGCTGCGTCCGGCTCACGGTTGATGTAAACAACCGGGATACCAGCTTCTTTACACATATCTGTGATCTCCGGTGCGGAAGAAGCCTGTACAAGGTTTAAGATCAGAACGTCATATTTCTGTGTGATGAAGTTCTGGATCTGGTTTGTCTGCTCTGCCTGATCGCCCTTACCATCCTGAACGACTACGTTCTCAGCCTTGAATCCAAGGTCTTCGGTTAAGTAGCGAACTAACTCTGTTCTGTAAAGAGTCATGAAGTTATCATCGAATTTGTAGATGCTGATGCCGACTTTCTTGTCTGCTACATCTGTGGTTCCAGCTGCCTCAGCTGCAGTTGTTGCTGCTTCGGATGCTGCCTCAGAAGCTGCTGCGGTTGTAGCTGCCTCGGTAGCCGCTGCTGTTGTTGCTGTTGTGGAAGAGCTTCCGCATCCTGCTAAAGACAGGGCCATCATGGAAGCCAGTGCCATTGCTGTTACTTTCTTTGTCATTCTCATGTTTTTGAATCCTCCCATTCAAAAAATAATTTTGACCGTTTAGGCATTTTCCCTTAACGACAAGTTGATTATAGCCTGTCTTTGTGCATTTTTCCATACTTTTTTTTATGATAAATTATTGAAATTCTTTGATTTATGTAAAAAAACTACAATTTTTTGTCATATCACGGCAGAAAAACGCTTAATTGGCACTACCAGTCCCGGATCCAGGGCTGCTTTTCCATCAACTTTTACAAATGGATCCGGATCAGTTTGCGACCATATGCTGCGGGCACCAGAAGTATTTTTCCTGTGTGACCTCTTTTCCCATCGCCAGTTCCTCCGCCGTGTCAAAGATCCGCTTCGCATAAGCCTCCCTGTCCGATTCCACCGTTCCGAAAAGTTTTCCCTCGCGGAATGCCTCCTGACCGGCCGGAGTCCCGTCGATCCCGACGAGTTTGAGCGTCCCGGCCATGATCCCCTCCCGCTCGATCGCATCGATGGCCCCGAGCGCCATATCATCGTTGTTGCAGATCACAAGTTCGATCTCATCCCCGTAATCGGAAAGCCATTCTTCCATGAGTGCAGACGCCTGGTTTCTCTCCCAGTTCGCGATCCCACTCGTGATCCTCCGGATCGGGACACCGCCGTCCTTTAAGGTCTGGACCGACCACTCCGTCCGGATCAGGGAATCCTGGTGGTTCGTCTCCCCCTCAAGAAGGACGTATGAGACGACCCCGTCCCCATTCCGGTCAAGCGATGCCGGATTCTTCCGGTAGGCATCAACGAGGATCTGCCCCTCAAGGACCGCCGACTCTTTCGCATCCGCCCCAACATAATAGAGTTTTTCCCAGCGGTTCATATCCTCCGACACAGGTTCCCGGTTGAAGAACACGATCGGGATATCCGCCTCCATCGCTTTGTCGATGACACCGGAAGCTGCCGAGCGGTCAACCATGTTCACACAGAGCACATCACAGTTTAAGCCGATCATCCGCTCCGCCTGGCTGTTCTGGGTCATCTGGTTTCTCTTCGCATCCCGGACATCCAGGGTTACCCGGATCCCCGTCTCCTGTTCATATTCCTTTGCATCCTGCTCCATGGAACTCCGGAGTGTCCCAATAAAGGTATCATCCCCGCGGTACAGGAGAACCCCGATCCGGAGAGAAGTCTTTTTTTCTTCCTGCGCACCGTTTTCCAGAGCGGCCCGCCACACGGTGATCCCAAGCAGTGCTGCCGCCGCAAGCGCGACCGTCATGACCGGAAATCTATTCTTTTTCATTCTGGCATCCTCCTATTCCATCGGATACAGCAGTTTCTCATAGGTCCCGCTCTTTAAGATCCCATCATCGATATATTCCGGCGTCAGCGTGATCTGTTTCTCGTTCCACTCTCCGCCTGCCGCCTGTACGGCTTTTTCCACGCTTAAGTATCCTTCATCAAAGCGGTTCCACGCCATAAGACCGGTGACAATCCCCTTGTCCATCTGGTTTAACAGTTTTGTCGTACTTCCGATCCCGTAAAGTGCTGTTACATGTTCCCGGTACACGCCGCTTCCCTCCAGAATATCCGCGAGATCCGACAGCGCGCCTACATCCATGCCGACTGCCATAAATTTTCCGTTTTCCGGGTACACGGTCCCCTCGATCGTTTTCCGGTAAGTGTCCTCATTTTTCTTCTCGATCAGACTGACTGAAAAGCCGGCCTGGTCGAGCACGGAACGAAGTCCGTCATATGTATCGGTATTTCCCGTGTAGGAAAGTCCTTCCGTAAACAGACAGACCGGAATCTCCGGTGTCTCATTTTCCACGATCTTCTCGCCGAGGCTCCGCCCCATCTCGTAGCGGTCCACCGAGATCGAACATGCGACCGAACTGCTGATCGTCGAGGCGCCGAGAAAGATCACCGGGCAGCCAGGCGAAATTTCATCCAGCTGCATGACCGCGTGATCTTCCCGCACCGGGGCGAGGATGATCGCGTTCGTTCCGTCCTTCACTTCACGTACGATGAGTTCATCCTGCTGTCTCTCATCGTTTTCCGCGTACAACGTGATAAAATTCACATCTGCCTGATATTTTTTTTCCGCCATATCCATACCTTCGCGGAAATTTCCGTAATAATTGTCGTTCACCTGTTCGATGATCACCGCGACCCGGCGGATCTCCTTTTTCTTCTCTTTGATGATCAGATCCGTCGAGGACAGCAGATACAGGACCACCAGCAGGACTATTCCGCCGTACCAGCCGATCTTCCCTTTATTTGACATTGATCTTTTCCCCCTCTGCTGTCTCCGCGTACGGGATCGCCTTCATATGAATCGTCACCGTCGTCCCCTCGTCAAGTTCCGACTCGATCGAGAGACCGTAATCCATGCCAAAATACAGGCGGATCCGCTCGTTTACATTCCGGACGCCGATCCCGGAACCACTCTTCGACGCCACATGTTTCCGGTCGGAGAACATTTTTTCGATCTGCTCCGTTGTCATCCCAAGCCCGTTGTCGGAAACCTTCATATAAAGATCATCACCGTCCCGGTATACACGGATCCGGATCTCCCCGTCACCGTCCATAAACTCCATTCCATGATAGATCGCATTTTCCACTAACGGCTGCAGGATCAGTTTTACACTTGCAAGATCCATGACCTCTTCGTCTGCCTCAATTTCATAGGTGAACCGGTTTTTAAACCGCATATGCTGGATCGTCAGGTAGTTTCTCACATGCTCGATCTCATCCCGCACGGTGATGATGCTCTTTCCGCGGCTTAAACTGATCCGGAAGAATCTCGCCAGCGCCGTCACGACCTTCACAGCGTCCGCCTGCTTTTCATTCTCGATCATCCAGACGATGATGTCCAGCGTATTGTAAAGGAAGTGCGGGTTGATCTGGGACTGCAGGACGTCGAACTCATTCTTTCGCTTTGATTCATGCTCCGCGACGATGTCATCCATCAGCCGCCGGATCTGGGTCGCCATGTTCTGAATGGATGTGCCGAGATGGCGGATCTCATAGGAGCCGCCCACATAGACATCCGCATTCAGGTTTCCCGCCTCAATCTCGTTCACAGACTTCTCCAGCGCTTCGATCGGGGTCGTGATCCTCGTGGAGATATAGGCGTTGATCACCGCGAGAAGGAAAGCGACAAACACCACGATAAACGTGATCAGAAGACGCGTCTTCAACGCATTCAGGGTGACTCCGCCCATCGGCGCCGCCCCGATGATCTTCCATCCGGTGTATCCGACCGTCTTGACAGTCACCGCCCGCTTTTTCCCCTGGAACATCTCCTCGTGGATCCCGTCGCGGTAGCCGGCCGCCGCCTCGAGGTTTTCCTCTTCCAGCCCGGAATACAAAAGCTGGGCTTCCGGATGGTAGATCAGCTCTCCGTCCGTTCCCATGAGATAGACATAGCCGCCATTTCCGAGCGTGATCTCATCGAACAGCTGTTCCAGACTGTCATAGCGGATATCGATCAAAAGCACGCCCTGTTCCGTGGAGGAACCCTCCGTGATCTCGACCACGCGGGCCGCCGAGATCACCCAGCGGTACTGGTTTTCGCTCACATCAAAGACCCGCTGGACGTGGGGAACCGAAAAATGAAGGTTCTCCGTCTTGCTCAGTGCCGCCCGGAACCACGATTCCTCCGTCGGATCCACACCGGTCTTCAGGCGGGAAGCGGGAACTGCCTCCAGAAGCTCCCCGCTTCTGGAGAACAGGGCGATATTCTCCACATTGTCCTGGTTATTGTCGTAGAGCAGCATCATCTCCCGGTTGACGCGCTCGTTCTCCAGATCCGCATTTTTGATCACGTCGTAATACAGGGAATCGGAAAGCTTCATGATGCCGCGGAGCCACACATCCACCGAGCGGTTCACCTGGTCGATCAGGATCTGGTTTTCCTCCTGCATCGTGTCGGACATCTGTTTTGACATCCGGCTGTACAATGACAGTCCGATAAAAATGCTGGCCGCAAGTGCCGTCACCGTAAAGTACACGAAGATCATATAGCGGATGCTGATCCGTTTCAGAAATCCGTTCTCGTTTTCTGGTTTCATACTGCTCTCCCCTGTTTTTATTCACCGTCCTTTAATTTCCGGGTCTGCTTCCCCTGAATTTTGTCGGTGAGACGCCGAATTTCTTTTTAAAGACGTAACTGAAGTAATTCTGCTCCTGATATCCAACCTTCGCGGCGATCACATATGTCTTGTCATCCGTCATGTTCAGAAGCTCCACCGCCTTGTTGAGCCGGACGTCCGTCAGATATCCGATGTACGTCTGCCCGGTTGCCTTCTTGAACATCGTTGAAAAATACGCCGGGCTCATATGAAGGATCCGGCAGATCTGTTCGACTGAGAGATCAGGATCCTGGTAATTTTCCATAATATACTGCTTGGCGCGTTCCATGCTCTGTCTCGTCGTGTTGTCGCGCTCCTTATTCATCGCGCCGTTGATCTTTAACGCTGCCCCGAGGAGCCATTTTGAGAACATCTCCCGGTTCATGACCTGCTGGATGATCGTAAACGGATCCGCCCCCACCTTTGAATCGGCAAAAAGCTCATCCATCTCCAGATCATACTGCTGGATCAGCTGGACCAGGCAGTTTGCGACGCTCAAAATATAAGTCTGGTATTGTCTCGCGTGGACCCTCGCGTCCGACATCCGTCCGATGATCCGCGCGGTCACTTCCCGGATCTTTTCCTCCGGCCCGAATTTGACTGCCTGGATCAGTGCTGACTCATCTTCCGAAGTGAACTGAAGTTTTCCGGTGTTCATCGGCTCCACGTCGTTGATATAGATCGTACTGCCGACACCGACGATCGCGCGGTATCCAAGCGCGTCGAGTGCTGACTGGAAAGATTCACAGATCAGTCCAAGCTCCGTCCGGCTGTGACCGATCCCGATCGTGACCGGAATCATTAAGATCTTCCGGATCTCCTTGCAGATGTCGCTCAGGATATCGATCAGTCCGGTCTGGGAGTTTGTCTCATCCACCGCGACGATCCCTGCGATCTCCGCATCCGCCGCCCCCGAGAACGAAAACAGGGAAAAGCGGCAGTAATTTTTCAGATTTTCCTCCAGGATCTGCATTACGGAGATCGGGATCAGATCCCGCTCTTCATGAAGCGGCAGGATCACCTCGCCGGAGACAGCAGAAAGCTCCACCTTGACTGCGATCGAGATCCATTTTTTCGCACTGGCCAGCGGGATATCATACTGTTCCAGGCGCTCCGCCACCGTCATCTCATCCATCTGTCGGCTCACAAGATCCTTTAAAAACTGCTCCCTGAGGATCGGCAGACTGCGCTTGTAATTTTCCCGCAGAAGACTCACATCCCGCTTCTGCTCGATCTCCTCGTCGAGACTCGCCTGGATCTTCTTTAAGATCGCCGTCAGCTCCTCCACATTCACCGGCTTTAAGATATATTCCGTCACATTTAACTTGATCGCCCGCTTCGCGTACTCGAAATCGTCATATCCGGAAAAGATCACAATCTTCATCGACGGATATTTCTGGCGGATCTTCTCCGCAAGCGTAAGACCATCCATATATGGCATCCGGATATCCGTGAGGACAACGTCCGGCTCCAGATTCTCGATCTTCTCCAAAGCGTCCTCTCCGTTCTCCGCATCGCCGACCACGGTAAAGCCTACCGACTGCCAGTCGATCTTTCGGATAATGCTCTTTCGCACTTCTTCCTCGTCATCCACAAGGATAATTCTGTATAAATCCATTTCCTGCTGCTCCTATCTGAACCGGCGGGATTCTTGCGCCGGGTCGTTTTCATGCCTGTTTTCATTTTACTATAGATCCGCACTGTTTGCAAATGGTTCGCTCCCTGCCAGCGCAGCCGGGATCTGTTTCTTTTTCGTTTTAGTTCAGACTGGACAAAGATCTCATGACAAGGTCAATATCCTTATTTTCCAGTTCCTGAATAATATGCAGGTATGTCTTCTGCGTTGTTGTCATACTCGAATGGCCAAGTCTTCTCGCCACACTTGCGATCGAGACACCGGTAAACAACAATAGTGAGGCATGTGTATGGCGCAGACCATGGATCGATATGACCGGGATCTTACACTTTTTGCAATGCCTGCTCAGGATATCATTTACCGTTGAATTGTACACCTTTGTTTTTGCGAAGATCTGCTGATCCTCCGGTAAATTTTTTACCAGCTCTGAGAACTGGATCACCGTCTGCCAGTCGATCTGGATCTTCCGGACAGATGATTTGTTCTTTGTCGGCTGGAATCCGCCGTCACCCTTATAATTCCATGTTTTGCTGATCGACAGTGTCTGATGGGAAAAATCAAAATCCTTCGGGGTCAGGGCAAGTGCCTCCGAAAAACGCATCCCTGTCTTTGCGACCAGAAGAATAAAATAATCCCAGTTGACCTGGTCCTTCAGATCCAGCGAAACAAGCAGCGTATGCAGGTGAACTACCCATGGTCTTAAGCCAATGGGCTTCCTGCTTCATCGACCTCGTAACCTACTATCTCCACA
>ERZ772805.201-NODE-201-length-74209-cov-7.445343_pt1 | contig 74209 bp, 66 predicted proteins | sample MGYA00511344_ERZ772805 | MGnify/ENA primary metagenome ERZ772805 (study PRJEB29015, sample SAMEA2737730) | human gut metagenome | biome: human gut; feature: human-associated habitat; material: faeces | place: China | collected 2012 ...
CGACTTCCGGCGTGATGTGCTGCGCCCAGTTGCGGGAGAACTGGTTGCCGCCGGCCACGATCTTACCCGTACCGTCGGAGAGCTTGCCGCCTTCGACGTGATAGGTACCGCGGACGAGCCACTTGTCGAGGAAGCCGTACTTCGTACGGGGGGTACCCATCACGAAGTAGACGTCGTCGGCGTCAATGCCTTCCGGCAGAACGGAGACCTTGGAGCCGTAGAGGGGCTTCTTCATGTCGCCCGCAACCATCGGTTCGGTCAGTTCTTCCGGGAAGAGCACGATCTTGTTGTGACGCGAACGTTCCCAACGTTCGTACTGAGCCGGATGGCATTCGCCGCACTTCTTCGGACCCACGAACTTGTTCGGGAGGTCGAGGAAGGATTCGTACGGGATACGGTAGGTGACCGAAGCCTTGCGGCCCGTGTCCTTGGCGTACTTGTCGCCGTTGCCGAAATTCACAGACCTTCCGCAGGAAGCCTTCGAATTTATTCGAGGGAGGAATGCGGCTTGAAATAATAAGTAGTCAATGGTTATAATCCCTTGCTATGGAAGAGAAAGAGACCACCCACTGCTTCGTTGTAAAGCTTAAGCTCCGCGTCGATTCGGCGGGGCGGCGTGTGCTCGCCCGCGATTTTTTGTTTGCTCTACAGTTGCGCAACGCGACGTTGAGCACCGTTCTCAAACGGGATCGGAAGATGAAGCAGTCGGCGGAGTGGAAGGAGATCTGTGAGCTTCCCAAGGGCCCTGAAAGAAACCAAAGGTTTCAGAAGATCCGCAAGGACTACGGGTTGTCCTCGGCCAACGACTTCGAAAAAATTCTTAAAGCGCACGCTGAGAAAAGCGGACGGAAAAAGCAACTGAACAGTAATTTGGGCCAGATCATAGCCGACGATCTGTATCGCTCTTACGCGGATTGGCTCTTCCATAAGAAAGGCCGTCCCCGTTTTCGCGGACGAAACCGGGGATTGCATTCGCTTCGCGGAAAAAACAACGCCACCGGAGTGGTTTGGAAGCATCAGGAGCGATCCGTTCGCTACGGGAAGAAACTCTACAAGGCGGTCATTGACCCGAAGGATCGCTATGTACAGGAGGCTTTGGCCGATCCCAAGGATCCCTCCAAACCTCGGCGGGTCCGGTATTGCGCTCTTGTTCGGAAACAGATTCGTGGGAAGGAGGTGTTCTACGTCCATCTCGTCTTGGACGGCGTCCCTCCTACCCGAACTGTTCCCGCTCCGAAAGAGGAATGCATTGGGATTGATCCGAGTCTTCGGACCATGACTTGCGTTCATTCGAACGGTGCGGTCGCCAAGATCAACATCTCGGCTCCTGAGGAGGATGCCAAGGAGATGCGTCGTCTTCAAAGGGAAATGGAACGTTCTCGCCGTGCGACCAATCCGGACAACTACAACGAGGACGGAACCGTCAAGAAGGGCGCGCACAAATGGGTTCGCTCCAAGCATTACCTCGCTCTGAAGGCACAGTTCGCCGACTTAAAGCGCAGAAATGTGGAGACGCGTAAGAACATTCATGGCCGACTCATTCGCATTCTTATGGGTTTGGCCGGTACCTTTCGAGTGGAGGAAAACAACTGGAAGGCCTTCCAACGAGGCCGCTACGGGAAATCCGTGCTGAGCGGGGCCCCCTCGGAATTCATTGAACGACTTCGAAGAACGGCTGAGAGCGCTGGATCGAAGGTGATTTTGGTGAATCCGAGAGAGCTCAAACCCTCTCAACACGATCCCATGAGCGGCACATTCATCAAGCACGAACTCTGGGAAAGACGGTGTCGTCTCGGCGACACGGCTTTCTTTGTGGATCGTGACGTCATGGCTGCATTGAACTTGCTTCATGCAGATGTGACGACGAACACCTACGACTCGGAGGCGCTCGCGAGGGCGCTTCAAACCTCGAAACAGCATTGGTTGGATGCCGGTGTCGTGGTGGAACTCAAAACTGCGAACAGGACGTCGGAGCGCGAGCAACGGCGATTCCTGCGGAGAGGGCTCAAGCCCCTCTCCGTGGAGCGGTTGCATCCGCATTCGTTTTTGAGAGGCGTGGGTCCCCATTCGCTTGCGAATGGTGTGATTGTATCCGACGCCTGTCCGGAGGAAGCGTCGTCAGACGCGGATGACGGGCAGGAGAGGCCGCCGACCTCAGAAACCCTCTGAATTTATTCAGGGGTTGTTTAGCCATTCTTCGTTGCGGTCGGACATGGTGAACTTGCCGACGACGCGGGGCCGTCCTTCATGTAGTGCTTGAAGAGGGGGTGATTGGCTTTGAGGTAGTCCCAGAAGGTCTTGTCCTGCGCGACGTAACCGTCGAGCGTACGGGGCAGCACTTCTTCGGGTTTCAGCGTTTCAGCGGCGCTGACGGAGGCGACGAGCGCGGCGCTCATCGACGCCGCAAGGGCCAGCATTTTACCAAAATCCCGCTATCCATCCCCACCCAATGTTCCGCTTCGCTACACATTGGATGGGGCTTTCCGCGGGATTTTGGTGAAGGAAAACGGGCGCGCGTCCCCATCCTGCCGAGAGAGGAGGGACGCCCGCCCGCTTTGCGCCGGAGGCGGCGAAGGATCAGTCCTTGAGCGAATGGATCGGCGTGAAGGTGCCGTCGGGGTTCGGACGGAAGACGTAGTGTTCCTTCAGATAAATGATGTCCTTTCGGTCGACGCTTTCGAGTTCGGCGAGGATGGCCGCGCGCGCGACGACCTTGGCGCCCGCTTCGACGGCGAGGTTTTCAATCGCCTGCAGCGACTCGCCCGTGGCGATCACGTCGTCGATGATGGCGACGCGCTTGCCGCGGATCTTGTCGGCTTCGAAGCCGTCGAGATAGAGCGTCTGCTCCTTCTGGGTCGTGATCGAGCGAAGCGTGTGCGAGACGACGTTCTGCATGTAGGGCTTGCAGCTCTTGCGGGCGACGACGAATTCCTTCATGCCCATGATGCGGCTCATTTCGTACGTAAGGCAGATGCCCTTGGCCTCGGCCGTCATCAGAACGTCCACTTCGGGAAGGCGCTTGACGAGTTCGGGCGCAACGCGCTGCACGAGTTCGGTGTCGGAAAGGCACACGAAGCTCGCGAGGGCGAGGTTGTCGGCCACCTTCACATAGGGGAGTTTGCGCTTCAAGCCGAGAATTTCAAAGTCGAAGTATTTCACGGAGATCATCCTGATGAGGAAAGAACGGCCGGAGGGGCCGTAGGAGGAGGGAAGGAATGCGACAGTCTAGCGGATGCGGACCGTGCGCGTGCGTTTCTTTTCCGCGCAGGCCGTCTTTTTTGACTTGGATCGAAAATCCGTGAAATTCTTTCGGAGGGGCGAGGCGCCGCGGAGTGTGCCGAAAACACGGGGTCGTTAGAATGAAAGAGCATCTCCCCCTGAAGACTCCGAGGAAATTCGACTCGTTCACGCCGCGTGTTCGAGTCTTTTTTGCTCAAAGGAAAAAGATCGTGGAAAACGACAACGTCAAATCCTGGAAACTGACCCTCGCCATCATGACGGCGAGCGCGCTTCTGATGTCGGCGAGCTATACGATGCTCATCCCCTTCCTGCCGATGTACCTCATTCAGGAGCTCAATGTCGCGCAGGAGGACGTGAATCTGTGGAGCGGCGTCATCTTTTCGATTTCGTTTGCGATTTCCGGGATCATGGCGCCGATCTGGGGGGGCGATGGCCGACAAGAAGAGCCGCAAGCTCATGGCCGTGCGCGCGGCGGTGTGCCTCGCGATCGCCTACGTCCTGGGCGGCATGGTGCAGGACGCCTGGCAGCTCTTCTGGGTGCGCGTTTTTCAGGGCTTCGCTTCGGGGCTCTGGCCCGCCTGCCTCGCGATTCTGACGGTGAGCGTGCCGAGAGTGAAGCTCGGGTTCTGTCTGGGCCTCATGCAGGGCGCTTCCACGGCGGGCGGCGTTCTCGGGCCGCTCCTGGGCGGCGTGCTCGCCGAAGCCTTCGGCATGCGCGCGGCCTTTTATCTCGGGGGCGTGGGGCTCTTCATTATCACGCTTCTCATCGTCTTCTACATCAAGGAGCCGCCGAGAAAGAAGGTCGAAAAGGTCGAGTCGAACCGTCCGAAGACGAATCTTCTCAAAGTGCCCGTCGTGCAGCGCATGCTGTTGTGCGCGGGCGTCGTGCAGCTCACCATTCTTCTGCAGCAGCCGATCATGCCGCTCTACGTGGGTGAACTGCAGGGGAGCATGGACCGCATCGTGCTCGTCACGGGGATGCTCTTTTCCGTCGTCGGCATTTCGGGCATCATTGCCGCTCCCGTCTGGGGCGTCGTGGGGCAGAAGTGGGGCTTCCGACCGGCCCTCTACCTAGCGCTTCTCGGCTCGGGCGTCTTCGGGATGATTCAGGCGATTCCGACGACCCTCATTCCGTTCGGCGTGTGGCGCTTCATCGGCGGCCTCGCCTTCGCCGGGATCTTCCCCGCCATCAACGCGGTGCTCTCGCAGTCGTCCGCGCCGGAAGACCGCGGCCGCATCTTCGGTCTTTCCTACGCCGCGCAGCAGATCGGCAGCGTTCTCGGCCCGATCGCGGGCGGCGCCATGGCGATGTTCCTGCCGCTCAAGGCCGTGATCTTCACGGGCGGCTTCGTGCTCATTCCGCTCGTGGCCTTCCTCTACCTCATGCGTCCGAAGGTCGAACCCAACACGAAGGGCGATCCGGCCAATCTGCACTGAGAAGAGAGCCATCGAAAAACGGCGATCGGCGGGCGAAGGCCCGCCCGATTCGTTTTTAGGAAGAGCGATCGCGAATCAGTCCCGCTTCTCGAGATTCCAGTCGAAAAGGATGCCGGTGCGCCGGTCGGCTTCAAATTCCGCCTTGAAGCCGTCGTGTCGAAGAACGCCTTCCCAGCGATCGCCCTCCCTGCGAAGGCGCACGTCTCCCGGACGCGCGCCGGGAACGCGCCGGGCAGCCTCCCGCTTCACGCTTTCTTCCGCATTCGGCAAGGCCTTTTGACGGCGCACCCATTCCTCGCGGATTTCGCAGTCGGCGTCGACGACCGTTCCGGTACGGCGCGACACGGCGACGTCGAAATCTCCGACGGCGGTTTCAAATTCCGTCTTCCAGACCCGGACGCCGCTTTCTTCCCCGCGTTCGATCTTGAGAATCCTCACGTCGCGCCGAGCGACGCCGACGTGTCCGAGCGCAATGCGGAGCGCTTCCTCCCGATCGACCTCTGCGGGGGCGGCGAAAGAGACGGGCGCTCGTCCCAAAAAAGGAAGAATTGCGAACAGTTTGACTACGTTTCGACGGTCGATCATGACGCGCTCCAAATATGACAAAACGATGACAAAAATATGACAGAAATATGACAAAAGGGCGACGGTTCCTGAAAAAACAATAAAAACCTCGGATCTATGCCGTCAAGTGCCTCGTTGTATAGCTAAAAGATCGCAATTTGCGTCAAAAAACACGTTTTTGGCGGGGTGGGATGTCAAAAAACTTTCATAATCCGGGGAACTTTCGGATACAATTTGCGGCAACTATAACGACCCGCAAATCCGACGCGTCGCTACGGTGTGAAGCACCGCGTCGGGCGCTCCAGCATGGATACATTTATTCTCCTCGCCCTCGTCCTTTTAGGCATTCTTGCCGTTTGCGACCTTTTCGTCGGCGTCTCGAACGACGCCGTGAACTTCCTCAATTCCGCCGTCGGCTCCAAGGCCGCTCCCTTCTGGGTGATTCTCGCGGTGGCCTGCGCAGGCGTCCTTCTCGGCGCCACCTTCTCCTCGGGCATGATGGAGGTCGCCAAAACCGGCGTCCTGATCCCCGAAAACTTCACCTTCAAGGAAGTCATCATCGTATTCGCGGCCGTCATGGTGACGGACGTTCTCCTCCTCAACACCTTCAACTCCCTCGGTCTTCCCACCTCCACCACCGTCTCCATCATCTTTGAACTCCTGGGCGGCGCCATCGCGATGGCCTGCCTCAAAGTGTGGCAGTCGGGCGCTCCCTTCACCGATCTCGGCACTTACCTCAATTCGGGCAAAGCCCTCGCGATGATCCTCGCGATCCTCACCTCCGTCCTCGTCGCCTTCATTTCGGGCGTCGTCGTGCAGTGGGTTCTTCGCCTCGTCTTCACCTTCCGCTACGAGCGCATCTACAGGTGGCTGGGCGGCGTCTTCGCGGGCGTCGCGTTTACGGCGATCTTCTACTTCCTCGTCATGAAGGGCGCCAAGGGCGCTTCCTTCATGCGTCCCGAATGGATCGAGTGGATCGACGCCAACACCGAGGCGATCCTCATCGTTTCCTTCGTCGGATGCTCGCTCTTCTTCCAGGCGCTCATTCTCTTCTTCCGCCTCAACGTCTTCCCCTACGTCATTCTCGCGGGCACCTTCGCGCTTGCCTTCGCCTTCGCCGGCAACGACCTCGTGAACTTCATCGGCGTTCCGATGGCGGCGCTTGACAGCTGGACCATCTTCTCCGCGGTCGAAGGGGCTAATCCCGACACCTTCCTCATGGGCGGGCTGCGTGACGTGACGCATACGCCCACCTACATCCTCCTCGCCGCGGGCCTCGTGATGGTGCTCACGCTCTGCTTCTCGAAGAAGGCGCACACGGTGATCCGCACGTCGATCAACCTTTCGAGTTCTTCGCGCGGCGGCAAGGAACAGTTCGGTTCGTCGCTTCCCGCCCGCATGCTCGTGCGCGGTGCGCTGCACGCCAACGACATCATTCACCAGATCATCCCGAAGAGCATCTTCCGCGTTCTCGACAAGCGTTTCGAGCAGCCCAAGCATTCGGCGCGCGACATCGCCTTCGACGAAGTGCGCGCGAGCGTGAACCTCGTTCTTGCCGCGGCGCTCATCGCTTCGGCCACGAGCCTCAAGCTTCCGCTCTCGACCACCTACGTCACCTTCATGGTCGCCATGGGTTCGAGTCTCGCCGACGGCGCCTGGGACCGCGAATCGGCCGTCTACCGCATTTCGGGCGTTCTCACCGTCATTTCGGGCTGGTTCATCACGGCCTTCACGGCGGCGACCGCCTGCGGCATCGTGACCTTCCTCTTCGTGTGGCTCGGCGAAGCCGCCATCATCCTCGGCATGGTGATTTCGCTCGTTCTCATCATCAAGTCGAACTTCTTCTCGAAGGAAGATGACGACGACGTCCGCCTCGAAGTGACGCACGTCGAAAAGGGCGACCGCGAATCGATCCGCGCGCTCCTTTCGGTGAACATCCAGTCGAACCTCGACCGGACGCTCGACCTCTTCGCCTCGGGTCTCGAAGCCTTCCTCGCGCAGGACCACAAGACGCTCGCGCGTCTCAAGGGCGAAGGCGCCATGTTCTTCGACCTCGTCATGATGCGCCGCGGCGAGTACTACCGCATGGCCTTGACGGGCGGCGGCACGAAGGCCGACCGCGACGCGCGCAACTTCTACTACCGCGCCTATTCGAGCATGAAGGAAGTGAGCCATGCGCTTCGCGACCAGCTCGGGATTTCCGAAAACTATGTCGCCAATTCGCACTCTCCCTTCACGGGCAAGATGCGCGACAACATCGAAAAGCTCGCCAAGGACATGCGCGCCGTCGGAGACAACTTCGTTCCCGCCAACTGCGCCCGCATCCTCGGTCTCATCGAAGAGGCCCAGCGCGAATTCATGGAACAGATCGCCGAAGAGCAGATTTCGCTTCGCAAGAGCGAGCTCTATCTCGGCTACCTCCTCTTTGCGCGCGAAGTGCTCAACCGCTACCTCATGGTGAAGCTCCTGCAGTCGGAGCTTGAAAACGGTACCGGCACGGGCACGCAGCCCGCGCCCGACGCCCCCAAGGCGGCCTAAGGCGCATCGCTGAAAACCACAGGGCGACTCCTCCGGAAACGGGCGGGTCGCCTTTGTTTTTGCGCCGTCCATCCTTCTGTAAGTCACACGTCTTTTCACTAGAATGTCCTTTCAGTCGGCGTCGCACACGACTTCCCGCCGACCCTTTGCCTTTCGCCGGGAGATTTTTTCCGATGCCGACCATTCTTTTCGCTTCCCCCGTTTTCGGGCCCGTGCACTCGCGCCGTCTCGGCCTCTCGCTCGGCGTCAATCTGCTCCCCGCGGACGGAAAGCTCTGTACCTTCGACTGTCTTTACTGCGAGTGCGGGCTCAATGAGGAGCACCGCCCCAAGACCGACATGCCCTCGCGCGCGCTCGTTGCGCAAAAGCTCGAAGAGCGCATCCGGTCGCTCGCTCTCGAGGGACGCCCCGTCGACGCGATCACCTTCGCAGGGAACGGCGAGCCCACCATGCATCCCGACTTTGCGGCGATCGTGGAGGATACGGTCGCGATCCGCGACCGTCTGGCGCCTTCGGCCAAGCTCTGCGTCCTCACGAATTCGACGAATCTTCTGAAGCCCGGGGTGGCGGAAGCGCTGAGGCGGTTCGATCTCCCTATGTTCAAGCTCGACGCGCTCGACGCCGACTGGGTGAAGCGCGTAAACCGCCCGCAGTGTCCCTATCGTCAGGAGGCCCTGATCGAAGCGCTCAAGGGCTGGGAAGGGGAGTGCATCATCCAGACGATGTTCCTTCGCGGGACGGTTGACGGGGTGTCGGTCGACAACACGACGGACGACTTCGTCGAGCCCTGGCTGAAAGTCGTCGCCGACATTCGCCCGAAGTGCGTTTCGATTTATTCGCTTGACCGCGACGCCTCCTGCACTACGCTTCTCAAGGCCGATCCCGAACGGCTTCTTGCGATCGGGGAGCGCGTGAAGGCCTTGGACATCCCCGTGCAGGTTTCGGTGAAGCCTTCCGAAGTGCGCCGCGAGAAGGAGTGCGATTGAGAACGGAGAAATTCCCATGCACAGCAATGCTCCCTTCATTCGCCGCGTGGCGGCCGTTCACGACCTTTCGGGCTTCGGGCGCGTGTCGCTTACGACCGTCATTCCGGTCCTCTCCACCATGGGCTTCGAAGTCTGTCCCTTGCCGACGGCGATTCTCTCGAACCACACGCAGTATCCGCACTTCAGCTTTCTCGATCTGACGGACGAACTCCCGAAGATCATCGCCGAGTGGCGGCGCCTCGCGCTCGAATTCAGCGCCATTTACACGGGCTACCTCGGCTCTCCGCGGCAGATCCGCATCATCGCGGACTTCATCGAGGAATTCCGCCGCGAGGAGACGCTCGTCGTGGTCGATCCGGTCCTCGGGGACAACGGGCGGCTCTACAACAAGATCACGGACGAAATGGTGTCGGAAATGCGCGTGCTCGCCCGCAGGGCGGACGTTCTGACGCCGAACCTCACGGAAGTCTTCGCGCTGTTGGGGCGGGCGTACCAAGCCGACTGCACGGACGAGATGCTCAAGGACATGATCGCCGAATTGTCCGAAAAGGGGCCCGACACGGTGATCATCACGGGCGTGCCCGTCAAGAACGAGCCCGGACTCACGGCCGTGCTCGCGAAAAGCCGCAGCGACGGGCGCACCTGGAAGGTGACCTGTCCCTATCTTCCCGCTCACTATCCGGGCACGGGCGACACCTTCACGAGCGTCGTGACGGGAAGCCTTCTGCAGGGCGACAGCCTGCCGATCGCGCTCGACCGCGCGGTGCAGTTCATTTTGCAGGGGATTCGCGCGACCTTCGGCTATCAGCACGACAACCGCGAGGGGATTCTGCTCGAGCGCGTGCTCCCGAACCTTCGCATGCCGATCCAGATTTCGAGCTACGAGCTCGCCTGAGGAAGGCTTCTCAGAGCGCCGTGACGCAGGGAACGTCCCCTTCGTCAAAATGAAGCGTGCGGATGCGCACCGGGATGGAAAAGAGCCGCGAGAGGTTTTCTTCCGTCATCAAGTCCTTCGTGTCGCCGAAGACGGGCGGCTCTCCCTTCGGGACGAGCAGGGTCTTCGTCGCAAGCGCCAGGGCGTGCGCGGGGAAGTGCGTGTTGAGAATGCAGCCGAGCCCCCGGTCGGCAAGTTGTTGGATAACGTCGAGCACCACGCGCTGATTGCGAAAGTCAAGGTTGCTCTCGGGCTCGTCGAGAACCAGCAGGGCGGGTTCGGTCGCCAAGGCCCGCGCAATGAGGGCGAGCTGCAGTTGTCCGCCCGAGACTTCGCTCGTGAGCCGGTGCGCGAGGTCGGGCACGCCCACTTCCTCGAGCACCCGGTCGACGATCTCCCAGTCCTTCGGGCCCGGTCGCCCGAAGGGACCGAGATGGGGACTGCGCCCGAGCGCCACCATGTCGCGGATCGTCATCGGCGCAAAGGCCGGGCTTTTGGCCTGCGGGACGTAGCCGACGATCCGCCAGAAGTCGCGGGGCGCCCAGTCGCGCACGTCGCGGCCGTCCAGAAGACTCCGTCCCTTCGTCCAGGGGAGAAGCCCCAGGACCGAACGAAGAAGCGTCGTCTTTCCGGCGCCGTTGGGGCCGAGGATCGCAAGGACGCCTTTCGCTTCAAAGGAGAAGTGCACGTCCGAAAGAATCGGCGTCGGGGCCTTGCCGCGCGCGGCGGGCCACGTGTAAAAGGCGTGTTCCGCGGAGAGCGTATGGGTCATCGGACGCCTCCTTGCGTGCGGCGCAAAAGCAAAATGAAGAAGGGCGCGCCGATCACGGCCGTGAGGATCGAAACGGGAATTTCCGCTTCGCTCACGGTTCTTGCGAGCGTGTCGACGACGAGCATGAAGAGCGCGCCGAGAACCATCGAGGCGGGGAGAACGTAGCGGTTGTCGGACCCGAAGAGAAGCCGCGCGGCGTGGGGAACGAGCAGTCCCACCCAGCCGATGAGGCCGCAGAGCGACACGACCGAGGCGGTGAGAAGGGTCGCCGCCGTAATGACGCCTGCGCGAAGGCGTGCAAGCGGAATCCCGAGGCTCTTCGCTTCGTCGGGCGTGAGCGTCGTCACGTTGAGGCGCCAGGCGAAAAGTTCAAGTGCGACGAGCGCCAGAAGAATGAGGGGCGCGCCCGCGAGAACGCGGTCGACGGTCGCGCCCGAAAGGGCGCCCATGAGCCAGAAGGTGATCTGCGGAAGAACGTCCTGGGGGTCGGCCACGTACTTGACGAGCGAAATGAGGGCCGTGAAGAGCGCCGCCACGACCATGCCCGCGAGAATCATCATGAGAAGTCCCGACTCGCCGCGCACGCGCGCGATCGCGAGCACGAGAAAGACGGAGAGAAGGCCGCTCGCCAGGGCGCAGAATTGGATGCCCAGGCCCGTCGCGCCGAAGAGAATGCCGAGCACCGCGCCGAAGGACGCGCCCGTCGCGACGCCGAGCGTGTCGGGGCTTGCGAGGGGATTCGCAAAGAGCGCCTGAAAGGCCGCGCCCGCGGCCGAGAGGCCGGCGCCAGCGAGAATCGCAAGCGCAATGCGGGGAAGCCGCACCTGAAAAAGGAGGTTTTCAACGACGCGGCGCTTTCCTTCGAGTTCCGCATCGAACCCGAGGGGTTCCAGGAGGAGCGTCACGGTGTCGTGGGGCGAGATGCCGTAGCGCCCGAGACCGAGGGCGCCCACGACGAGGACGAGAAGGAGCGCGGTGAGCGCTCCCATCCAAAGACGAAAGCGCCGCGTTTCGCGGCGCACGGCGGAGAGACTCGTTTCCATGGAATCTTCGCGGGATCAGCGGGCGCGCGCGGCGCCGACGCCCGCGGCCTTCGAAGGTCGATAGATGCGTTCGACCTGAGCATCGGTCAGGTCCGCGCCGAATACGGTCTTGTAAAAGCGCTTCGTCTCGGCCGCGAGGTCCACGTCGGCAAAGCGCTCGGGGTGGAGGGTCTTCGCCATCCAGAGAAGCGTCAGAGGACTGTCGATCGAGGGCGTGAAGCTTCGGTAGAGCCCGAGCGGCATCTTGTGGACGGCCTTCTTTTCCACCGCCCGCAGTCCCTGCCAGTCTCGGCCCTCCGTGCGGTTTTCAAGAAGGTCTTCGGGTTGCGCCGTCGTGAAGTTCGTGAGAAGAATGACATCTGGATCGAGCGCGTGGACGTCCTCCATCGTGATCACGGCGTTGGCGTTCTGCAGCGTAATGTGTTCCGCGGCGTTTCGGCCGCCCGCGGCATTGGCCCAGTATTGGCCGAAGAAGTGCTTCCCCGAGGTCACGATTTCCGTGGGGGAGAGACGCACGAGAAAGAGCACCGAGGGACGGTCCTTCTCTTCGAGGTTCGTGAGACGGTCGGAGACGAGCGTCGCAAGGCGCTCGGATTCGGCGGCGACGATTTCGGGCTTCACGGGAGCGTCGGGGAAGAGTTCTCCGAGGATGCGCATCCAGGAGGCGCGCGTCTTTTCGACGTCGTAGTCCCACTTCGTCGCCGAGACGGCGACGGCGGGAAGGCCGGCGTTGCGCACTGCTTCGAGCGTACGCTTGTCGGGGGCGTTCACGAGCACGACGTCGGGGTCGAGCGAGAGAAGGGCCTCGACGTTGAGGACGTTCCCCGTCATGAAGCCCGTGTCGGCCCTGAGGACTTCGGGCCAGAGTTCGCCCAAGAGCCCGTTCTTCGCGGCGGCGTAGCTTGCCGGATGCATGCCGATCACGGTTTCGCCCGACTGCGTGTAGGCCGTGACGGCCGCGGCGAGCGGGAAGATGTTCGTGACGGCGACGCGCTCCACCTTGTCGGGGACCTCGACCGAGGCTCCGTTGTCGTCCGTCACCGTGCGGGCGCCGGCCGAAAGGGTGAGAAGCGAAAGGGCGGCAAAGCCCGTGAGCGGGAGCGCAAGGCGGCGAAGAAGGGCGTGCATGACGATTTCTCCGATTCTTAGAGAATGTGGCGCCCGCGGGCGTCCTTCTTCATGATGCGTTCCTGTTCGCGCTTCCAGGCCTTCTTGCTTTCGTCGGCGCGCTTTTCGAATTCGCGCTTGCCGCGGGCGAGCGCGAGCGTGCACTTGACGCGGCCGCGCGTGAAGTGAAGGTCAAGCGGCACGAGCGTGTAGCCCGAGCGCTCCACGCGGCCGATCAACTTCATGATTTCGCGGCGGTGCATGAGGAGCTTGCGCGTGCGGTTCGTTTCGAGCGTTTCGTGCGTGCAGACCTGGTCGGCCGGATTCATGTGGGCGTTGCAGAGAAAGAGTTCGCCGTCGCGGATGTAGATGTGCGCGAGATTGATCTGGGCGCGCCCGGCGCGCACGGACTTCACTTCCCAGCCGCGCAGCACGAGCCCGGCCTCGAATTTGTCTTCGATCGTATAGTCGAAGCGGGCGCGTTTGTTGACGATCTGTGCCATAACTTTGTCTTTCTTGTTGTGGTTTCAAACGTTTGAGCCCCACATTTTAGTAAGATTTCCCTTTTCGCGCATTTTTCCCGAGGAATACGACACCATGGACCGCATTGCGATCGTGACGATTGATGAAAAGGGGGCGACGACCCGTACGCTCGAAGTGCCCGCGGGGACACTCCTCGGGGAGGTCCTTGAACTCGCTTCGATCACGCTCCCCGAAGGTTGGGGCGTGAGTCTCTGGGGTGAAAAGCGCGATCTTCGCACGCTTCTTACAGACGGCGACCGCATCGAAGTCGCCGCGCCCATCCTGATCGACCCGAAGGAGCGCCGTCGCCGCCGCGCGCAACTGCAGGGCGACGTCCGTCAGGTCACCTGCGGGCGCCACGGCGGCAAGCACCGTCTCGCCTGAAAATCAGCAAGGGGCGCGCCCGAGGGCGGGCGTCCTTTTCGGAGAACCCGGAGCCGGACGAAAAGTCAAAGTCGCCGTACTCGGAAGGACGCTTCGGTTCGCAAGCTTGCGTCGAACGCATCACGCCGCCGGGTGGCGAGAAAGCTCGTTTCGGCCGTCGTGCCGCCCGCAAGTTTCGCGGATACGGCCGCACGGGCGCAGAGCGAGAGAGGAGGCAAGTCGCAGGGCGTCCCGTCCGCATCCAAGCTCGGTGCCATTCCTTCGGTTCTTCGGCTGTCCGATCGACGCCAAAATCCGTAGTCCGCCCGGGCGAGGGGATCCGCGGTGAGCGGGCAGCGCCGGTTCTTGCCGCTACCAAAATGGAAGCCGCCGAGCACCTGGTCGGGAGACGGCCGGTGTCGTCCTGGTCGCGCGCAGACGTGGCAAGACGGGAAGTCGTCTCTGCGGCCCGACGAGAAAACCGAACCGTTTTTTCCAACAACTGCGTTTTGGACGGTAAAATCCCCTGATCCCCAATACAAAAGCAAAACGCTCGGTCTCGGACGTTCCGGGACCGTTTTCGTTTTCTCCAAACCCTCAACTTCGGAGTCCCGCCGTGGATTGGCTCAATCAACTCATCACCGTCGTCAACGACTTCCTGTGGACCAACATCGTGATCATCATGTTGGTCGGCATCGGTCTGTGGTTCACCCTTCGCACGGGGTTCGTGCAGATCCGCCGTCTCCCCGAAATGCTCGCGCTCCTCACGGAAGGCGCGGGTGCGGCTCCCCGCAAGGGCCACATTTCGACCTTCCAGGCCTTCTGCGTTTCGACCGCCTCGCGCGTGGGCGTGGGCAACATCGCCGGGATCGCCATTGCCGTCGTGATGGGGGGCCCGGGCGCCGTCTTCTGGATGTGGGTGATCGCGACGATCGGTTCGGCCACGGGCTTCGTTGAATCGACCCTCGCGCAGATCTACAAGGCCCCGAAAAAGGGCGGCGGCTTCGTGGGCGGCCCGGCCTACTACATCGGCAACGCCCTCGGGAGCCACTTCTTCGCTTCCTTCTTTGCCGTGATCCTCGCCGTCACCTACGGGCTCATCTTCAATTCGGTGCAGGCCAACACGATCGCGCTTTCGCTCATGACCTCCTACGGCGACTATCTCTCGACCGAATGGATCGGCGTCGCGGTGGCTGCGCTTACGGCACTTGTCATCTGCGGGGGCGTCACGCGCATCGCCAAGGTCGTGGCGGTCATGGTTCCCTTCATGGCGGGCGCCTACCTCCTGGTGGCCTTCGCCATCACGGTCCTCAACATCACGATGGTCCCCGAAGTGCTCGTGACGATCGTTCGCTGCGCCTTCGACTTTGACGCGGTGCTCGGCGCGGGCTTTGCGGCCGCCCTCATGACGGGCGTCAAGCGCGGGCTCTTCTCGAACGAGGCCGGCATGGGCTCGGTCCCGAACGCCGCGGCCACGGCCGACGCTTCGCACCCCGTGAAGCAGGGCCTCGTGCAGTCGCTCGGCGTCTACGTCGACACGATGCTCGTGTGCACTTCCTCGGCCATGATCGTGCTTCTCACTCCGGGTTGGGAAACGAGCGGCCTCACCGGGATCGAACTCGCACAGCACGCGCTCACGACCCAGCTCGGCACGTGGACGAACACCTTCATGTCGGTCCTCGTTCTTTTCTTCGCCTTCTCGAGCGTGATCGGCAACTACTTCTACGCCGAAGTCAACATGGACTTCATCTCGCGACGCCCCTGGGCCGTCTGGCTCTACCGCCTCATGGTGGTCGGGATGGTCTACTTCGGGTCGGTCGCAAGCCTCGGACTTGTCTGGAACCTCGCCGACCTCTTCATGGCGCTCATGGCGCTCACGAACCTCGTGGCGATCTTCCTTTTGGGACGCTTCGCCTTTGCGGCGCTCAAGGACTACTTTGACCAGAAGGCCCGCGGCATCCGTGCACCCGAATTCGATCCGAAGGTGCTTCCTTCGCAGAAGGGCATCCTCGCCTGGCCCCGCCGCAAGGAGGAGGAAATCGCGCAGGATTGATGCGCTCCGCTTTCCGATAAAGCCGGTCGGCGCGTCCCCGCCCGCGGGGACCTTGCGTCGATCGGTTTTTTCTATTTTTTGGAAAGGGAAAAACAATTCTCAAAGGCCGCTTCCGGGGAAAAGAAGGATCTTTTTGCTGCGGGAGGCGCAGAGAGGACCAGGGGTTCGGGTTTTCTCTTAATCGAACCTTAAAGAAATCGTTTTGGAAGAGGCGGGATTTTACCATAGAATCTAATCGTTCGGCAAGCCGGCACGCGATCGGCTCCGACAACCTATTACAAGGGAGACCCCAACCATGTTCCGACATTCCCCTCTGCCGCTCATGCTCGCGGCCATCGGCCTCGGCTTCGCAATGTCCGCTTCGGCCGCCGACCTCACAAAGTGCACTTCCTGCCACGGCACGATCGCCAAGGATCACGCCGGTGCGGCGCACAAGGACGTCGCCTGCTCGACCTGCCACACGGGTCTGGATCAGCACCTCGCCAACATGAAGACGCGCCCGACGGTCAACTTCGACCCGGCCGCCTGCGGCGCCTGCCATACCGATCAGTACAAATCCCTCTTTGCGACGAGCGACCGTCCGGCCCGTCAGTCGAAGAAGGACGCCGCGGGTCCCGCGCCCGATCCCTTCTTTGACCGCGCCATGGGTACGCACGGCTTCACGAAGGAACACGACCTTCCGCGCGCCCACACCTTCATGGCGATCGACCAGTTCATCGTCGACCGCGCCTTCGGCGGCCGTTTCGAACCGAAGGAAGGCTGGCTCTACACGACGCTGGAAGGCGGCAAGTCCTACAAGGTTTGGGACGTCCTCAAGGACAATCATCCCGAGTCCAACGAACACAAGCCCTTTAAGCCCGGTACCGCCGCCGCGGGCAACGCCGTGTGCTGGACCTGCAAGTCGACCGACCTGATGCTCGACTGGGCCTACATGGGCGACAAGGTCGACGGCGCCAAGTTCCACCGCGGCTCGAACGCCGTCGACGTGGTCCGCTCCGTCAACCACGGCATCAACTGCAACTTCTGCCACGATCCGCACACCGCTCAGCCGCGCGTGATGCGCGACGCGCTCATCGACGCGATGGAACGCAAGGACGGTCCGAACGTCTATCGTGATCACGCCGCCAATCCCGCCAAGCTCACGGTCAAGGACGCCGGCGTTCGCGGCTTCACCCGCAAAATCGCCACGATGGACCGCGCCGACAGCCGTCTGATGTGCGCGCAGTGTCACGTCGAATACGTCTGCAACCCGGGTCAGGAAGCCGGCACGGGCAAGGCCATCGGCATGGGGAGCCGTCTGACGAACCACTTCCCGTGGGTCAACGCCGACGACATCGAAGCCTACTACGACAAGATCGGCTACCGCGACTTCAAGCATCCGCTCACCGGCGCTCAGCTCGTGAAGCTGCAGCATCCCGACGCCGAAACCTACTTCGGTTCGAAGCACGACAAGGCGGGCGCCACCTGCGCTTCCTGCCACATGCCCAAGGTGAAGAAGGCCGACGGCACGACCTACACGAACCACTGGGCCACGTCGCCGCGTCACTACATCAAGGAAACCTGCTTGACCTGCCACACCGACAAGACGGAAAAGCAGATGAACGCTGCGATCGACGCGATGCACGGTTACTACACGGGTAAGCTCCGTGAAGCCGAATCCCGCATGAACGACATGTTCAATGCGTTCGAACTCGCCATCGCCATGAACGTGCCGGAAGAAAAGCTTGCCGAAGCCCGCAAGCTCCACGCCACGGCCCACATCAATTGGGAATACTGGACGGCCGTCAACGGCGCCTGGTTCCACAATCCCGACATGGCGGTCCGTTCGCTCTCGAAGTGCGCCGACGCCGCTCTGAAGGCCACGAACCTTCTGCGCGCCGCCACGAAGGAAGTGAACCAGAAGAAGTAACCGCCTTCCGCTGAAGCGTCCGTTGAGGACGCTTCGGAAAGCGAAGCCCCCGTCCCGTGCGAAGCGATTCCCACGGGACGTTCTTTTCTGCGGGTTCGTATCCCGACTCTGCTAAGATGAGCGGTCTGCCGGCATTTCATAAAAATCCAAACACATGACAGATACCGTTTTGCTTTATGTCGTTTTCGGCGTCATGCTCGCGGCGGCGATCGCGGCGATATTGCCGACTTTCCTTCGGGGCGTGCACTCGGGCGATGAGCAGGAAGACGAACACGCGGCCTTTCTGCGCAACTCCCTTCGGGAAGAGGCCGAGCGCCTGGAAGCCGAATTCGCCCAGGGACTCCATACGGAAGAGGCCTACCGCTCGCTTCGGGAAGATCTTGAGCGCCGTGCGGTCGAGGAAATGAAGGAAACGGAGGCGACGAAGAGCCGCGTCGTGCCCGTGTCGCTTCGCAACGCCGTGATCGGCGTTGTGGCGCTCATGGTGTGCGTTCCGGTCATGTGCTATCAGCTGTTGGGCGCTCCGGAAGTGATGTTGCTCGTGAAGGACCAGCAGGTCTTCCAGGGCGAAGCCCGCGACGTCGAGCAGATCCGCGAATACCTGAAGGTGAACGAAAAGGACGCCCGCGCCTGGGTGCTCCTTGCGCGCCGCAGCGTTGAAAAGGAAGACTACCGCACGGCGCTTGAAGCCTACCGAAAGGGTCGATCCCTGAACGAAAAAGTCGCGGCCGATCCCGAGGTCATGCTCGAACTCACCGCGACGATTCTGACCTTGAACGAGCGCTCCGCCTTTCCGGAAGCGAAGGAGCTCGTGAGGAAGGCCCTGGGCGTCGATCCCGAAAGCCCGCGCACCCTAGAAATGGCGGCGATCGTGATGCTTACGGCCGAAGACTGGAAGGGGGCGGTTCCCTATCTCGAATCGATGCTCGCCAAGTCGAGTCCTGACACGCCGCAGTATCTGCGCCTTGCGGAACTCCTTCGCGAGACGAAGGAAAAGGCGGCCGGGCAACCGTAAACCGGTCCCGGCTGAAGAGAGTCTTTTCGGAGCCGGGGCGCCGATTGATGCACTCGGGGATGCCAGAAGGTCGGAAAATCGACCTTCCTCACTCGTACGCGACGGCTCGGCGGACTGCGAGGACGTTTTCTCGCGGACGCGCGCGTTGCCCGCCTTCCCGGGAAAGGGCGCGGTGGGTCGGCGGCTTCGCTGAGGAAAAACGAAGAACAAACGAAAAGGGAGCGTCTCTTGGTACGCTCCCTTTCTTGTATTCGACCGGAGCGCCCGGGGACGGGGCGCTCCGAGGAGAAGGCGTTTAGGCTTCGCCTTCGACGTAGGGTTCGCTTCCGAGGTCGCCCTCAAGACGCGTGACGATGACGGCCGAGGCCACGTCGCCGACCACGTTGATGGACGTACGGATCATGTCGAGAATACGGTCGACGCCTGCAATGAGGGCCACCGCTTCGAGCGGGATGCCGACCTGCGTGAAGACCACCGTCGTCATGATGAGGCCCGCACCGGGGACGCCGGCCGTGCCGACGGCGGCGAGAACGCCCATCAGAACGATCGTGAGCTGGTCGGCCATCGTCAGGTCAAGCCCGTAGACTTCCGCGGCGAAGATCGAGCAGACGCCCATGTAAATGGCCGTGCCGTTCATGTTGATCGTGTTGCCGAGCGGAATCGAGAAGGAAGCCACGGCCTTCGTGGAGCCGAGACGGCGGGCGGCGTTGAGGTTCGCCGGCAGAGCCGCGGCCGAAGAGCAGGTCGTGAAGGCGACGAGCCACGGTTCGAAGACGCCCTTGTAGAAGGTCATCATCGGGATGCCCGTGACGACGCGCACGAGCGGCACGAGGAGCACGATGACGAAGAAAGCCGTCGCGAGGAAGGACGAGAGGATGAGCTGGAAGAGCGGCAGGAGGACGCCGAGACCGTGACGGCTCACCGTGTAGGCGATCAAGCCGAACACGCCGATCGGGGCGTAGAGCATCACGATGTGCGTGACGCGGATCATCGTGTCGCCGACGAGTTCGAAGAAGTTGAGCACGGGCTTGCCGCGTTCGCCGAGGGCGGAGAGACCGAAGCCGAAGATCACCGCAAAGAAGATGATCTGCAGCATCTGGCCTTCGGACATGGCCTGCATCGGGTTGATCGGGACGATGTTCAGGAGCGTCTGCGTGAGCGGCGGCGCTTCGACGGCCTTGGCGGCGAGACCTTCGGTCGAGAGGTCAAGGCCGACGCCCGGCTGGATGAAGCTCGCAAAGATAAGGCCCATCGCAACGGCGACGGCCGTCGTGAGGGCGTAGCAGATCAGCGTCTTGGTGGCGACGCGGCCGAGCTTCGAGGTGTCCGAAATGCCGGCGGCGCCGGCAATGATGGTGGCGAGCACCAACGGCACCACGACCATGCGGATCAGGCGAATGAAGAGGTCGCCCAACGGCTGAAGGAAAGTTTTCGCGGTTTCCTGTTCCACGAGCGCGCCGACCACGACGCCGAGCGCTAGACCGATCATCATCTGCCAAGCCAGACTGATCTTGGGTTTCTTGGATGACATAAAGCCTCCCGTTGTGTTTTGTTTTTTTCCGGCTTGGCGTAAAGGCACCTATTGCATTTGCTTTTGCTCCAAGACCTCAATGTGTAGTTTACATTTCGTAAACTCATTTCGCAAAAGGCTCTCCATAGGGATTTTTCTTACGTTGACAACGCAGAAAAATGAAAAATCATTCCGGAAACATTTTCCCGTATGAGAGAAAATCGTTACTGTTCACTTCAACACGTTGACATCAATGCTCTTTTCGTGTTGTTGCGCGCATGATCGGGGAACGACGGTTCCGTAAAAGGGTCTTATGTAAGACTTTTGTCTTACCCATGAACATTCCCACCGCGGGAGATTTGTTCGGGACCCGGAAGGGCGGGAAAGAGCGGTTTTGGGGACATCCGACCCGCTCCGGGCGTGGCGCGCAAAGACAAGACGCAAAAAAACCGCCCGAAGGCGGCTTGGAGGGGCGCGGGCGACTTCTTATCCGTGCAGACGGCGCAGGGCCTCGAGGAGGTCCCGCACGCCGTAGAGCGTCATGAAGCCCGCGCTCACGGGGATGGCGGCGTACATGTAGCGCACCTCCATCCAGGGGATCGACTGCATGGTGGCGTTCGAGCGCATCACCCAGATCCAGCCGTACCAACAGATGACGGCGTAGGTGGCGAGTTCGATCGCGCAGACGATGACGCGAAGAATCCGTCCCGAGAGACGGTCGCGCAGGCGGTCCGTGAAGAGGTCCACGACGAAGTGGTTGCGCGTGCGCACGAGTTCCTGGGCACCCAGGAAGATCATCCAGACGAGCGCGAACTGAATCCAGTCGTCCGTCTGCGTGAAGTTGTAGATCGGCACGAACCGCACGAAGACGTTCAGGATGAACATGATGAAGATCGACGCCATGGCGACGACGCAGATCGCGCGCACGACGCGGCTGAGAAGTTCGTCGCCGGCGCGAAGGAGAGAAAGCAAAGAGGACATGTTCGATACTCCGTCAGGACACGAGGCGCGAGAAGGCGAGCGAGAGGTCGGGAATGAGCGCGACCGCCACGGCCATGAGAATCATGATGGCGACGTAGCCCAAGGCGTCCTTGGCGATGTTCATCACCTTTTCTCCCGTGATCGAGGACATCACGTAGAGATTGAGCCCGACGGGCGGCGTCAAGACGCCCACGGCGAGCGCGATGCACATGACGATCCCGAGCTGCACGATGTCGAAGCCGAAGCTCTTCATGAGGGGCACGAAGATCGGCACCGTGATGAGGAGGATCGCCGTCCCTTCGAGGAAGCACCCCATGATGACGAGGATCGCGATGATGAGCATGAGAACGGGCAACGCCGACGAGAAGGTGGTTGTCATGAAGGCGATCGTCTGTTGCGGAATGCGCGTGTAGAGGAGCACGTACTGGAAGAACCCGGCCGTGGCGATGATGAACATCACCTTGGCGGTCTGCTCGACCGTGTCCCAGAGGATCTTGGGAAGATCCTTGAGGGAGAGGGTCTTGAAGACGAAGAACCCGAGGATCGCCACGTAGAGCGACGCGACCGCGGCCGCTTCCGTCGCGGTGAAGAGACCCGCGAACATGCCGCCGATCACGATCACCGGCGTGAGAAGCGAGAAGAAGGCTTCGCGGAAGGCGTCCCAGCGTTCGCGCCAACCCGCGCGGGGCGTCACGGCGTAGCCGCGGCGGTGCGAAACGTAGGAGGACCAGAACATGAAGAGGATCCCGAGGAGAACGCCCGGAACCGCGCCCGCTGCGAAAAGGGCGTTCACGCTCGTCTGCGTGAGGCCCGCGTAGAGAATGAGCGTGATGCTCGGCGGAATGATCGGACCGAGGGCGCCGCCCGCGGCGATCGTCGCGCAGCTGAACGACCGCTCGTAGCCGGACTTCGTCATTTCGGCGATGGCGATCATGCCGATCCCGGCCGCGCAGGCCGCGGCCGAACCCGACATGGCGGCCATGACGATGCAGGCGACGATGGCGGCGTTGGCAAGCCCGCCCGAGCGGTGGCCGATGCAGACGCGCCCGAAGCCGAAGAGGCTCTTGCTGACGCCGCCCACCGTCATGAGGTTCCCCATGAGGAGGAAGAAGGGAATCGACATGAGCGTGATCCCCGAGACCTGCGCGTACATGCGCTGGGCCACGAGGAAGAGCCGTGCCGGGTCGCCGCCCGCCCAGAGATAGGTGGCGATCGAAACGCCGCCCATCGTGACGGCCGTCGTGACGCCGATCAGCATCAAGACGAGCACGGCGGTGAAGATCACAAACATGACCATGATGGAAATCCGCTGTAGGAAGGTCAAAAAAGAAGGATGCCTTCGTCCTCGGCGGGCGAAAGCATCCGTTGCGTCAGAGGGCGCGGAGCGTCACTTCGCGGTGCGTGCGGCGTCGATGGCCTTGAGGAGCTTCGCCATTTCTTCCTTGCCGGCGAGCTCGCCCACCTTGTCGTAGGCGGGCTGCATGAGGCGAACGAACGATTCGCGGTCGGGCACGGTCACGTTCATGCCCTTTTTCTTGAGTTCCTCCACGACGGCGGCTTCGCCGTGGGAGATGCGCTCGCGCGTGAGGTTCTGCGCCTTGACGGCCTCTTCCTTCAGGATGGCCTGAAGTTCGGGCGAGAGCCCGTCGAAGAACATCTTGTTGGCGAGCAGAATCTGGCAGTCGAAATAGTGATTCGTGAGCGCGAGCTGATTCTGGGTTTCAAAGAGCGAGTCGGCGAGAATCGTGAAGACCGGGTTTTCCTCGGCCGCGACGACACCCTGCTTCAGGGACGTGTAGAGCTCGGAGTAGGCGATGCGCTGCGTGTTGGCGCCGATCGCGTCGAAGGCGGCGAGAAGCCCCGTGGAGGGCGGCACGCGGATCTTGACGCCCTTGAGGTCTTCGGCCTTGTTGACGACGATGTCCTGCGTCGTCGTCTGGCGGAAGCCGTAGTCGAACATCGACAGACCCACGCAGTCGTGTTCGGCGAGGCCCTGGTTCATCCAGTCCATGACGAAGCCGTCGATCACGCGGTGGGCGTGGTCGTAGTCTTCAAAGAGGAAGGGCGCCGTCATGGCGTTCAGCTTCTTCGAGTACATCGCCATGTTGCCGAGCGAGACGACGGCCATGTCAAGCGCGCCTAGCGTCACCTGTTCCGCAAGCGACGGCTGGTCGCCCAGTTCGCCCGCGGGATAGACCTCGACCTTCACTTTGTTTCCCGTGCGTTCGGCGACGTTCTTCGCAAAGAGCTGCGCCGCCTCGTGGTGGGCGTGAGAAACCGCGGCCGTGTGGGCCAGGCGGATCGTAAGGTTGTCAAAGTCGGCGGCGTCGGCCTGCGGGGCGACCGCAAGAAAGACGGCGGAAAGTGTGGCGCAGAGAAGAGACTTCACGGCTGACCTCGGGAAAGGAGTGGGATGGAAATTCCAAAAATTGTAGCATGCGCGGGCGAAAATCCCGAGAAAAGATTGCCGAACCGCGCTTTTTTCAGGCCGTTCAGGGCAAAAGACGGGCGATTTTGCGCTCGAGCGAATTGAGGCTGCGAAGAAGCGCCGTCGCGCGGGCGTGCGAGAATTCCGTTTCGCCGAGCAGGGCCTTCACTTCGCGCTCGAAGGGCGTCACGGCGTCGATCCCCGCGGGGTCGTAGCGTCCGGCGTCGTCGGACGTGTAGGAAACCGCGATGAGACGCCGCAGGAAGGCATCCGCCTCGTCGTCGGTAAGGCCCTGCAGACGCATTTCCGTCTCGATGAGAAGATCGATGTATGTGCCCCAGACGTCCGCGCGGCAGTAGAGCATGCCTTCGTTAGTCGCGCTGAGCTTCTTCATCGCGTCATGGACGGCCTTGAGCGTGCGGCTCGAAAAGTCCCGCCATTCCGCGGCGGCCGAGAGCGCTTCGGGGCCTCGTTCGAGGGCTTCCGTCACCGCGCGAAGACCCGCGAGGGCGTCGCGCAGGAGAAACGCCCGGTCGATGCCTTCTTCGGTGTCGTCGTCCGAGTGCCAACGGTCCCCGTAGCCGCCCGCAAGGCCCGCCACGGCGAGCTTCGGATCGGGCGGCACGAGCGAAACGTTCGAGAAGACGCTCGGAATCCCGAGCGCAAGGAAGGACTGGTCGCAGGAACGGTTGAAGCGCGTGAAGCGAACGGTCTCGCCTTCGGGGAGGGCGAGCGCGCGGCGCGCAAGGCCTTCGGTCGAAGGCATCGCCGGGGCGAAGCCGTAGAGCGTCGAGCCCGCCATGCCGAGGCAGTCGAGATTCACGTGCAGGAAGGCGCTTCGGGCGAGTTCGGAAGCGTGCCGGTCGCACCAGGCGGTGCTTCCCGCATAGCGTCCGTGGCTGTGCCCCGACCAGACGACCACCTTGAGGCCGTACGGGTGAGGCGTTTCGGCAAGGGTGTCGAGAATCGCCGTCGAGGCGGCGAGACCCGAAGCGTTGTCGATCGCACCGGCGCCCCAGCTGTCGATGTGGCCCGTAAGAAGCGCGTATCGGTCCGATTCCGTCCCGGGAAGCGTGGCGGTGAGCACGGGGCTCGCGATCCAGCGGCTTTCCGTTTCGATTTCGAGCGTCACGGGACCGTCGCCGAGGCGCTCGGCCGTCGCATTGTCGATCGAAGCGTTCGGAATCGAGACGTAGCGGTCTTCGACGCCCGGAACGGGACTGCCCCAGACGTCGGAGACGATCATGCGGTGGATGCGCTCGCCCGTGACGAAGAGAACGCCCGCAAAGCCGAGGCGCTCCGCGCGGCGCAGAATTCCGAGGTTCGCGAGGCCCGTCACGACCGCGACCGCGGGTTCTTCGGGAGCCTTGATGTCGTCCGTCCAGGGAACGGGCTTTCCCGTCACGCGGAAACGCCGGGATCCGCCCGCGCCCGTCGTGACGGGGGCCGTCATGGCGTTCCCTTGAGCGCGCAACGTCTCGCCGTTCACTTCGAGGTGCGCGTGCGGAACGGTTGAGACGAAAAGCGGCACGGTTTCCCTTTTCACCTCGGCGCCCGTTGCGCGAAAGCGCTCTTCGAGAAGATCGAACGCTTTCGTTTCGTTGTCGTTCGAGAGGCGCTCGCCCGTGCGGACGAGGTCGCGGAGCGTCGCTTCGAGGATTTCAGTGAAACGGGCGCTGTCGGCAGGGAAAGTCATAAGAGTTCTCCGGAAAGGAAATCGGGACAAAACGCAGGTTTTACCTTTCGTTCGGACGGTCGAGCGGGATTTTGCGGAAGGCGTCGGCGAATTCGCAGAAGTAGTCGACGATCGCGGGCATCATCGCTTCGCCCCATTCGGCCGTGGCCTTTTCGCTCGCGATGCCGCCGTAGCCGCCCTCGGGAATCCCGAGTCGGATGTCGCGCACTAGCTTCACGTTGGCGCCGCGGAATTTGAGGCTCGAGAGGTGCGTGAAGACGAGCTCGTCCGAGAGGTTGTTCGCGCGGGTTTCGGGGCAGTCCTTGAGGTCGACGAATTCGGGGTGAATGTAGGCCATCGCGGAGACTTCCTGCGCGTCGCCGTGCCCGGTCGTCCACTCGGGATTGAGCTGCGGGGCGATGCTCCACCAGTTGAGAAGCGCGACGAGCGCGCCCGTCTTGCGCGCGATTTCAAGTCCCGCGCGTTCGATGGCGGGGTCGTTGCCGCCGTGGCCGTTCACGACGAGGAAGCGCCGCGCGCCGTGGCGGGTGAGACTTTCAAAGATGCCGCGGAAGATCCCCGTCATCGTGTCGAGACCCATGTCGATCGTGCCCGGAAACGACGTGTGGTGCGTCGCGACGCCGAAGGGCACGACGGGCGTGACGAGGATGTCGCAGCGCTTTTCCATTTCCTTCGTGATCCACTCCGGAATGAGCCAGTCGGTGCCGAGCGGGCCCACGGGGCCGTGCTGTTCGGTGCTGCCCACGGGGATGACGACGAGCGTGTCGGGGTTCTTCAGAATCGGTTCGGCCTTGTGCCAGGAGAGATGAGCAAGCTGCATGATGCGCCTCAAAGAGGGAAAGCCGCGCGGGGCGGCTTTCCGGAAAGAAGAAGGTTGTGCGTCAGTCGGCGTGACGGTCGAGGTCGTCGAAGTGACGGCGGATCGTCGCATCCGACACGGGCTTCGTCACGAGACTCACGAGGATCATCACGACCATCGCGAAGGCCCAGGCGACGATCAGCGGATTGAAGCCGAAGGACCAGCTCGGGAATTCGAGCGTGATGAGGACGTAGAGGATTTCCGCGGCGATGACGCCCACGTAGACGCTCGTCGTCGTGGCGCGGCGCCAGTACATGCCGAGCAGAATCGGAGCCGCCCAGATGCCGAGGCCGCCGAAGGCGAAGAGGACGATCTGGAAGATGGAGCCGGGCTTCGAGATGCCGATGCCGATCGCGATGATGCCGAGGACGACCGTGATCACCTTCGAGAGGCGCCAGGTTTCTTCGTCGGTGGCGTCACGCTTGAGGATCTTCTGATAGAGGTCGCGCGAAGCGGCGGACGTGGCCGTGAGAAGAAGCGACGAAATCGTCGACATGCCCGCCGAGAAGATGCCCGCCACCATGAGGGACGAGAGAATCGGGGAGAGACCGCCCTGCAGAATGAGCGGAACAACGAAGTCGGAATTCTTCCCTTCCAGGCCCGGGAAGGCGATGATGCCCGTGACGCCGCACCATTCAATGAAGGAGGCGGAGAACCACATGCCGAGCGTGCCGAGGATCACGGCCTTGAACATCGTCCTGTGGTCCTTCATCGTGAAGAACTTCGTGAAGAGATGCGGCTGACCGATCGCGAAGAAGGACCACATCACGATCATCGAGACGTAGTTCTGCCAGGGATAGCTGTTGTTGTGGCCCGGGAAGCTCACGTAGTTCGTGTCCATGGCCGCGAGCTTGGCGTTGATGACGTCGAGACCGCCGCCCAATTCAAGCGACACGAAGAAGGTGACCACCGCCGTCACGACCATGAGGACGCCCTGGATCAGGTCGGTGAGCATGATCGAGCGGATGCCGCCCGCCATGCAGTAGAGAATCACGGTGACGCCCATGACGGTGATCCCGACCCATTCGGGCGCGCCCGTGTAGGTCGTGAAGATCACGCCGCCGCCGATCGTCTGCGCGCCCATCATCGAGACGAGGAAGACGAGCATGAGGACGGCGAGAAGCCCGCGGATGCCCGTCGACTCATAACGGTCGGCGAGGTAGTCCGCCATCGTGAGCATCTTGTAGCGGTGACCGAGCGTGATGAGGCGACGGCCCACGAGGAGCGCGGGGATGAGCATCGAGAAGGCGATGCCCGGCACCGAGACGGACATCCCGGCGTAGCCCACGTGGTAGATCGAGCCCGGCACGCCCATGAAGGTCGACATGGAGTACTGGGTCGAGAAGTAGGCGACGCCCGTAAGAATGGCCCCGGCCTTCCCGGACATCGTGAAGAAGTCGGAAAGCGAACGGTTTTTCTGAGAACCGTACCAGCCGAGACCCGTCAGAATGAGACAGTAGAGAATGATGACGGTGAGAAACGGCCCCGTCATGCTGACCGTGTCGATGGTGTGCTGCATCAGGCTTCCTCGTCGTCAAATTCGTGATATTCGGGGCGCTTGAGGCAGGAGTGCGCCCAAACGCCGATCATGCAAATCGTGAAGATTCCGTAGACGAGCCACCCGTAAATGAAGAGGGGAACGCCGAAGAAGCTCGGGTTGTATTCCGTGTCGTAGAAAATGGGCAGGGGCAGCATGATGAACGCCCAGATCACCATGAACACCCAGAACCACTTTCTCTCGAAAGCGTTGGCGAATGCGTGCATGCGGGGGACTCCTTTTGTAAATTGAGAATGAAGCGGCGCAAAAGGGGATTCTTCGCGTCGCTTCGTTCGAGGGTTTCTTGCTCAATTCTGCCACGCGGGTCCGAGGAAGTCTCGAAAAGTTTTTCCCGGGCATCCAAAGTCATGCGGGTTATCGAGAATTGTTCTTGACAAAAGGTTAGATGTCTGGAGGTAAATAATTATTTCCGCCCGACACGAAAGCCGGCGGGCGGTCTAAACTGACTCCCCCTCCGGACATGTTTTTATTTTTCAGGAGTCGTTTGATCATGGGTAAGAAATCCGACAAGAAAAAAATCCGCACGATTGAGATCCAGATCCACAAGGGGGATTTCAAGAACTTGCGCGACATCGCCGAAATGATCGGCTACGACTCGGTCGAAGAGTACATTGAAGACGCCATCGTGCGCGTCGCCACGGCCGACTACAACATGATCACGATGCTCGCCGAGGATCATCTCACCCGTATGCACGACAAGGTTTGTTCGCTTTTCTCCGACATGCAGGAGGAAGAGTCCGAAGAAGCCGAAGGCGAAGAGGCTGAAGAGAACGAAGACGAGGAAGAGGCCGGCGAAAAGGAAGCCGAATCCGAAGAAAAGGAAGTCGTCGAAGCCGAAGCCTCCGAGGAAGCTGCGCCGGTGAAGGAAGTTCCTCACAAGACGACGCGTCGCGCCAAGAAGGAAGAAAAGGTTGAGGAAGCCGCCGCCGAAGCGCCGGCTGAAAAGACCGAAGCCTGATTCTTCTTTTCCCGATCATGAGAAAACCCGCAGTCTCTCGCGAAGCTGCGGGTTTTTGTCATAAGCGACGCCGAGAATCGTCAGGCAAGCGCTTCAAGGCGTTCGAGCGCGACGCCGGCGAAGAGGGTCGAGGCCATGGCGAGGACTTCGTCGTTGAAGTCGAAGCGGTTGTTGTGGATCGAGAAGGTGTGCGCTTCGTCGCGCACGCCCACGCGGATGATCGAGCCCGGGACCTTGAACTGGTATTCGGCGAAGTCGTCGCCGCCCATCGAGATCGGGAAGTTTTCGTCCGCGGCGTCGTCGCCGAAGTGCTTGCGCACGTAGTCGCTCAAAACCTTGGTCGTCAAGGGATGGTTGATGACGGCTGGGGTCTGCTTTTCGTAGGTCACTTCGGCCTTGCAGCCGCAGGCTTCGGCAACGCCCTCGGCGATGCGGGGAAGTTCCGTCGAAATGAGCTTGCGGACGTCTTCGTTGAAGGTGCGCACCGTGCCGCTCATCGTGGCGACGGCGGGAATGACGTTCGGAGCGTTGTAGTTGCCGGCGTTCACGGAGCAGACGGAGACCACGGCCTTTTCGATCGGGTCGACGCGGCGGGAAACGAGCGTCTGCAGGGCGGAGATGATTTCCGCGGCGACGGGGACCGGATCGTGGCCGAGGTGCGGACGGGCGCCGTGCGTGCCCTGACCGGTCACGGTGATGTAGAAGAAGTCGACCGAAGCCATGGCGGGACCGACGCGGAAGCCGAAGACGCCCTTGTCGCGCGTCCCTTCGTCGTGGCCGCCGTAGATTTCGCAGATGCCGTACTTCTCGAAGATGCCGGAGTTCGCGACGGCCGCGGCGCCGCCGCCCGATTCTTCGGCGGGCTGGAAGATGCCGACCACCTGGCCCGGGAAGTCGCGGCGGCGGGTGAGAACGTAGAGGGCACCGAGCGTCCAGGTCGTGTGGCCGTCATGGCCGCAGGCGTGGCAGCGGCCCGCCTCGCAGCTCTTCCAGGGATTGTCGGAGTTGTCCGGCATCGGCAGCGCGTCGATGTCGCCGCGCAGGGCCACGGTCTTGCCCGGACGGTTCCCCTTGACGACGGCGATCACGGCGCCCGGAACGGTCGTGGTGTCGATTTCGTCGACGCCCCAGGCGCGAAGCTTCTCAACGATCTTTCCGCAGGTGCGCGTCGTTTCGAAGGCGAGTTCGGGGTGCTGATGCAGGTCGTGGCGGAATTCGACGAGTTCGTCGAAGACTTCAAGGGTTTCCGGGAAGCAGACTTCCGGACGGAAGGGGCGGATCATAGATTTCTCCTCATGAAGTTGGCGCGCGGGGCGCAAACGGAATTTTTCTAGTTTACGTCCGCACCGTCTCGAAGGGCTTAGGGCCTCCTGCTGAAAGGCTTTGCGTTTTCGCAAAGGTCCGGGAGGGCGCGCAAAAAAGGCCGCCCCGAAAGGAGCGGCCCCGCGGAAACCGACGTCCGGGCGGTTCTCAGAGACGCCAGGCTTCGGGAAGAAGGCGGCGTTCCGCCTCGGCCTTGTCCGTTTCGCCGAAGGCTTCGAGCGTGAAGACGAGCGAACGGCGCACAAGCAGGAGCGCGACGTGGGGCGCGATCGCTTCGAGCGCGGGCGAGACGGGCGTCGGCTTCTTGGGCGCGCCCTTGGCGTAGAGCGCGAGTTCCGCGTCGTCGGGCGAAGCCGTGCCGTCGGCGCGAAGCGCCAGAAGCGCCAGGGCCTCGCGAAGCTTCGCTTCCGCGACGGGGAGGTTGCCGAGGCCCGCCGCCATAAGACCGCGGTACTGCGCCACGACGGCCGAGGAGAGGAAGTCTTCGTCGCGGCCGAGTAGGGCCGCGGCGGCCGCGTAGTCGCCGAGTGAAATCGAAAGCGCGACGTCGGAGAGAAGCGCGCGGGGAAGTTTGTTTGTCACTTTGAGTCCTTTTCCAGAATGAAGAACGTATGGCTGATGCCGAGGTTGGGCGTCTCGGAAACGATGCGAAGGCCGCTCTCGGCAAAAAGACGGCGCAGTTCGCCTCCGTGGAAGAAGCGCGAATTGCCGTTGGCCATCACCGTGAAGTAGAGGCTCGTGGCGGCGAGCGAAAGCGCCGCCGCTTCGTGGCGCTGCTCGTCGACGAGGGGCTCGAGCACGGCAAGTTTCGCGCCCGCCTTCATGGCGCGGGCGGTGCGGAGGAGAATCGAGCGGGCTTCGTCGAGACTGAAGCAGTCGAGGAACTGACTCATCCAGTAAAGATCCGCTTCTTCGGTGCCCGTTAGGGGCGCGTCCGTAAGCCAGTCGATCGCGACGGTGTCGATTCGCTCGCGCACGCATTCGAGTTCGGCGTGGCGGGCGAGGTTTTCAATCTGCGCGGGCAGATCCACGAAGGTCGCCCGGGCGTTCGGGTGGGTTTCGAGAAAGAGCTTCGTGAAGCGACCCGTGTTGCCGCCGATGTCGACGAGATGCGAAAAGCCCTTGAGCTTGTCGAGGCACTCGATCGCCGCGCGGTAGGCGCGGTCGGAGTGAAAGTGGTCGAACGCGAACCACGCCTTCTGCGCGTCTTCGGGAAGGTCGGGCAGATGCGGGTAGATCGTCTTCCAGTCGCCGTTGAAGGCGGAAAGCCCCGCCGGACGCCCTTCGAGGAGCGCGTCGAGCGTCTTTTCAAGCCCCGCGTAGTTCGTGCGGTCCGTAAAGAAAAAGTTCACGCGCGTCATCTCGTCGAGAACGAGGAGGTCTCCCACGCGGGTGGATTCGAGCGTCCCGTCCTCTCGGCGCGCGAGCACGCGCGCACTCACGAGGATGTCGGCCATCACGTCGACCGCATAAGGGGTGAGTCCGAGCGTTTCGGCCCATTCGTGCGGGGTCTTCGGAGACTTCTGGTGAACGATCCCCGGCAGGAACTCCGTCTGGAGGGCGGCCGAGACGGCCTTGAAGAGAAAGGGCGCGAAGGCGATTTTCTGCGCTTCGTAGAGCGTTTCCAAAAAGTGCGGCATGTTCGGGTTCCGAAGGCGATTCAGAGCGGCCACTCGACCGCAGTTTCGTTCAGACGCTCCCATTCGGGGGCGGTCGGGTCGTGCGCGACGCCGAGGGAAACGGCCTTTTTCGCGCGCTCCCAGGCGCGCGGGCAGTGCTTCTCGAAGTATCGGAGAAGGTCCTGCATCCGCACTTCGCCGTGCACCATCGGGGCGATCGTCACGACCGTGAGAATGGTGGGGTTTTCTTCCGGAGGATTTTCGGCGTCGGGGTCTTCAAAGCCCTGGCAGAGCCCGCCCCAGTGGCCGTTTCCGGTCACGTAGAAGCGCGGATAGAGAATTTCGTTCGTGCGCGTCTCCCTCAACACCGGCATGGTGGTGTCGAAGGGAGCGTCGGCGAGCGAGAGCCGAAAGTCCCCGTAGGGGGCGTTGAGCTTGATCGTCGCTTCGCGCATGCCCCAGAGGGCATAGAAGGGAAGAACTTCGGGAAAGTCGTTCTCGCCTTCGAGCTGTTCGAGCGTGTAGGCGGCCACTTCGGGCGGGAAGGCGTATTCGCAGATCGCCTCGGGGTCGCGCAGTTTCCGGCAGAACTCCGCGTCGATGCCGACCGGTTGCGGCGACATGGCCGCGGCGGCGTAGAGCTTCGTGTGGGCGATCGAGACGTACTGCAGGTTCTTTCCGGGGTTCTTGGCGCGCGGACCGTAGGGCGGGTGCTCGTAGAGCCCCACGCCCGAGAGGTGCGAGAGGAGCGCAAGGAGCATGCGGGCCCACAGGCTTTGGCTTCTGCGGTGGGCGTCGCGGATGCTCAGGATTCGGAGCTTTGCGTCGGCGGGGAGGAGCGCCACCGCCATGTTTTCGTCCGAGGGGTCCGGATTTTCAATCCGAACGCAAAGAACGATGCCGTTTCGCTCGAGCGAAAGCGGCAGATCGTCTGGTTCGATCGGTTCGACGGGCGTGAGTTCAAGGCCCGGTATGTCGAAGAGATGCGTCACGGTTTCTCGGGGCAGTGGAAAAAGAGAGGACTCATTGTAGCAAGGCGAACCCGCGGGCAAACTTAAAAAGAAGGGCGCCTCGGCTCGCGGCCGGGCGCCCGACGGGCGTCTCGCCCTTCGATCAGTCGTCGAGGACGCGCTCGAGGAACTTCCCGAGAAGACGGTAGTGCGTCTTCGTTTCGGGGGCTTTCGGATTGAGGTAGTACTGCGCGTGCGAGAGCGCTTCGTAGACGATGAGTTCGGCGTGGCGATCGGCAAGGAGCAGCTTTTCGTGCATGCGCACGGTGTTGCTCAAAAAGAGGTCGCGCGTGCCCGAGAGAAGGAGCGTGGGCGGGAACTTCGCTATCGCCGAATCTTCCGCGTAGACGGGGGAGAGGAGCGGATCCTTCATGTCGGCGCCGCCAGCGTAAAGTTCCGCCGCCGTGCGGATGAGCTTGTCGTAGGTGCCGAGAATGTTGTCGACGCCGTCGTTCGTCACGTAGGTGTCGCCCGTTTTTGTGAGGTCCGCCCAGGGCGTCCCCGCGATGAGGGCTCCGGGCATCGGAGTCCCCGCACGCGCCGCCTGGACGCCGAGGATGAGCGTCATGGCGCCGCCCGTCGACGTTCCGAAGACGGCGACGTTTTCGGCGGGCGTCGTTTTGAGAAGCGCCTGGTAGGCGCGGAAGGCGTCGTCGATCGCGGCCGGGTAGGGGTGTTCGGGCGCCATGCGGTAGTCGACGCAGACGACCTTGTAGCCCTCAAGCCCCGCCATCAGAACGCCTTCGCCGATCCCGGCGACGCCGTGCCCGAGAATGTAGCCGCCCGTGGATGTAGAAAATCACCTTGCCGGCCTTGTCTTTGGCGAGGTGTTTCGGCGTAAGCGTGTAGACGCGCACGCCTCCGAGCGTTTCTTCCTTCACGTCGACGCCGTATTCCTTCGCAAGCGCCAGCGCGGCGGACCCCGCGCCTTCAGCGTAGTTCTGGGCGAGGGCGCTCACGGACTCGGGGGACTTTTCTTTTGTGAGCCAGAGTTCAGGCGTGGGCGCGGCGACGCTCTCAGCCATTTCGGCGCTCACGGTCGAGGGGGCGGGAAAGCGGGTGCCGGTTTCGGAGGCCGCAAAGGACGTCTGAGCGCTCGAAAGCGAGAGACCGAGAGCCAGAGATAGCGAGAGGGTGAGGACGGATTTTTTCATCTTGGAACCGTCAAAGGGTAAAAGGGAAAGAACAAAAGCCGAGCGAAGAGCGGTACGACGGATACGATCCGAAAGGCGCGGCGCAGGGCGTTGCAGGTTTGTTCGCGCGAGCGCGGTGCGTGAGATCCGCGCTCGAACGCAGAGCCGGAAGAGAGCTTACCAGGCGTAGGCCTCGGGCGCTTCACCGCCCGGGCCCGGGAAGATTTCGTCGAGCTTCTTCATCATTTCTTCGGACAACTTCACGTCGAGGCCCTTGACGGAGCTCTCGAGCTGCTCGACGGTGCGCGGTCCGACGATCGGGCCGGTGATGTCCGGGTTCGCGAGCACCCAGGCCTGCGCCACGTCCGCGGGCGCAAGTCCGTATTCGTCGCAGAGCTTTTCGTACGCGGCGACGCGGTCGTAGAACTTCGGATCGCGAATGGGAAGCGAGGGCTTCCGACGGCGCGATTTTTCCGCGGCCTTCTTGATCGCACCCGCCAGAAGTCCGCCGTCGAGCGGACTGTAGGCGAGAGCGCCCATGCCGTTCCAGCGGGCCGAGGGGAGGACTTCCAGTTCGATGGCGCGGCAGGCGAGGCTGTAGCGGCTCTGTTCGCTCACCAGGCCCATGAATCCCCGCATGTGCGCTTCGCCCTGTGCGTGGCAACTCTCGCGATTGCCGAGGGCGAGCGACCTTTTTGCCCTGATTGAGGGTTAATCGAGCTTCAAAAAAAGAAGAGGGGAGAATTGCTCCGCCCCTTCGATAAACTTGCCCTGGACACGAAAAATTACACACTTCCCTTCAAACTTGGACTGGGCTTCATCGCATAACTTGTGACGCCCTGGCTGAGAATAGGATTCTCTTACTGGCGATGTGTGAGTAGGTTAGGGTTTCAGTGGTGTTTCGATGCAATCTACACGCTGGCCTGATCGATCGATACAGAACCATTGCTCACTTTGCCAGATATGCATTTCTCCATTGGATCCGGGAACAACTTCTTCATGTCCCTGCAATGTGACCTTGGCATGGCCGTTTTTGAACGGATAGCCGAAAGCAAACTGTGGTGAGATTACGATTTCCCCTTTTTCATCTGCATAACCAATCTTGCCGCTTGAGTCTTGAATGCGCATCAGACCTTCTGAAAGATAATCTGGCCCGTTGTCGTATAGATAAGGGGTTACTGTTCCAGGTGCTGAGCATCCGGAAAGTACGAGAGCCATAACAAGGAATGCTGCACGAGTTGTCATAGGAGTCCCTTCAGAGAGCTAATCGACTCGGTAAATTCCTGGGGAACCTCCTCCAAGCCATTAAGAGCGTTTGTCAAAACTTCTTTGGTGTAGAACCAGAAGCTGTAGAACATCGAATCAGAGAAGACCTCCTCTTCTTCCCATCGCAGCTCGTCGTCTTCCTCATCATCGGGCCACAAAGAGTCTTCTGTCAGAAGATCGACAAATTTGGGTAGGGGATCTGCGTGTTCTAACTTTTGAGCGTCACGAACACTCTCTAACAAGACAGCAAATAGTTCTCCAATATGATCTACGACTTGGTGAGCGACCGGATTTGTAGACGCATCTGCTAGAGCACTCCTAAATATACGGGCAAGAAAGACGGTCGCAAATGGGGTGACGTGCCAAAGAGTGCCCTGATGTTCTATGAGGTGGGATATCTTCCGAACAGACGACTCGACAGATTCTCGATTTTTTAGAGAGGACAAATCTTTGAGCAACTTCGGAAGCTCATCCCCTCGACCATAGGGTGTTGTTAAGCGATGCCAGGGCACCCCTTCCAGGGTCAGTTGGTCGATGAAATCGTGAGTATCTGCAGTATTCAACATCATCATCTCTCCTTTCATCACAGCCAGCCACTAATCACTCACTAATCTTGGGCACTCCAGTTCTTTAGATGAGCAGGAGTGCCGGGATCTGTCAATAACACTGGGAGATCAGCCAAATTTGATCAAAGCGTTTGGCCTTGAGGTCATCTCGTTGGATGAAGAAGTAGATGCGGCCGCAGTCGCCGAACATCAATTCAAAGTCTTCTCCCTCGACGGTGTCGAGCTGAAAGAGCAGGGTCCAGCGATCTCGCGCAGTTTTTTCGGCATTCTCCCGAATGCCTTTGGGTATCTTTCGCCATGATTCCGCATTACCAGTGTAGTGGCCTTTGGACACGATGTCGCATTCCGCGAACATGGAATTTTGGATGGTATCCGGCCACCCCAACAACTTTGACTGTTCTTCCGGAACTTCATCCATCAGTTTGTCGAACAGCTCTTCGTCTTCGTCCTTATCCTGATATTCAGGACAGATTTCCAAAAAATCTTCGTAGCTTGGAATCGATGGCGAACTCTGGGCTTGAATGCCAATCACGGGGAACTTGAAGTCGTCTTCCATTTCGTCAGGAAATGGAGCAGGGGACAACGTGTTCATGTCCTCAAACCAATAGACGCGAGCGCATCCCTTGTCAGTCGGATCAAAGCCCCACCGTTGAGTGTCGACTTCGTAGAAGAACGACAGTAAACCATGATCAGGGAGCAACCCTTCCGAGTCGAACCGGGATAGTTCCGAACAGTCGAACTGAGCCAAAAAGGAAAGAGGGCGTTCCTTAGTGATGCTCTCACAGTTTTCTCCTTTGAATGTTGGCCATTCAAAGTCAGGAGGAACGTCCGGTTGCCCGCCAAACCGCGTCCAACCTTTCGTGATGGGAACTTCTTCAGAGATATTCAGAACGATGCTGTTGCGGCTTAATTTTTCGAGGAGTTCCTTGAGTTCAGTGTCAGTTGTTTGGGTGCTCATAACAACCTCCCGGGAGACTGATTAGTAGTCGAGTAGTACTGGAACTTGTTCTTTTTCAGCAAAAGTCAAGGCTCTGCGGAACATTGAAAAAGCAAAGCGTGCGAGTTTTTCGAGCTCAAATGATGTTGGAGGTTCTCCCGGCAGCTGGATGACCTCGCCGTCCTTGATTTCAAAACTTGGTGGAAACACCTCCTCATCAGCCCAAGCCAATTGTTCTTCAGTGGTTGCTTTCCAGGCAATCTCGTTGACTTGATCCAGTTCTGCCCGAAGTCTTGCGGTTGTGGAGATAAATGCCTCAGTGCCGTTTGGCATGCGCCCTTGAAAACTGACTTGCACAGGAAGAGGAAGCCAGCAAGTCACAGTAAACAAAGACCAATTCGAGAATTCGGAATCTTCCAGTTTCTTGGCGATTTCAAAATCCTCCAGCCCCATGTTTTTTTCGATGGTTTTAGGAGGTTCTTCGCCTAAAAGCCGGCTAGCGGCAAATGCCATCAGTGCCGCATAGGCAAGCCAATCGGGTTTGTCGGTGTAGTAAGGCTTCTCATTGTCGTCAACCCAGGCCAGTCCTGCATCCATATTGTTTGACTGCAGAGCTTTCAACAGGCCATTCGTCCATGCGCTGACCGCCTTCTGAATCTCAGTAACATCCGGTGAGTCCTGGTCGTCGAGATTTTCACCATCAGGAGAGATGCGATGAAAAGCCATGCCGTTGGCTTCCGCATATTGCTGCGCTTTTGTTTTCCAGTTTCTGGCGTAATAACGGGTGAAGGTGCCCGCGTAGATATCCATGCCCATAGAGTGACTCCTCCATAAAATCAGCCGAAGGCCGGAGTTAATGACTCGTGATACCTATAAGTTCTCCTTGGAAAAGGCTCACAGTGGTTGATGAACCCCCCTAGCTAGCACTCTTACGGATGGTCATCGATTGCCTGCTGCCAAGTTCCCCATGTTGATGTCCAAAACAACCCTACTCGGTTGAATCAAAGAGTCTTCATAGCGACACTTCCATCGAACTTGGTGAGACATGCTTCCGTCGGCAACGCCGTCGATCGTCTCATCGTCCTTAATGGGATTATCTTGCGCCAAGATGTAGCACGCCACGTTGTATGCATGATTGACGACCCAGTTGGGATCCATGTCGTGGAAGTGGTATTGCAGGTCAGGCAAACAAAGAGTTCCCATGCCCAGAGTGTCGATCAGCATGTCGTCTGAGCCCTGTATATTGAAAAATCGGACATTGACTCCAAACCGGATGAAGCGGTCTGTTCCTTCTATGGCATGTTGGCGTACATCTTGAGCCAAAAAGAGCTTTCCAGCATTTTGGAAATAGAAAGCCTCACAGGTGGGGAAAAGTTCGGCCAACGCGTCGGTAAAGTCCATGAGCAAGTTGGCTCGTTCTTGGGTAGGTAACGTTGCCGAAACCATGTCGACACCGAGGATGTGGTATTTGCATTCACTAAAGATGTGGTCACGATCTTCTTGACAATCCCACATCTGACTGAGCTTGAAGTCATCGACGAAGCCGGTTCCTTGGAACTCCTGGCAGTTCATCACCATCAACTGTGGATGGAATTTTCCATCCTTGAACTCGGCATTGTGAGACAACGCAGCGAAACCGCACACGGTCTCATCATTGCCGAACATCTCAACAGGACCGACATGCTTCTCCATGATCTTGAGCATGGACTCTTTCGTCGGCATAGCTGGTGGTTCTTTGAAGAGCAACTGAATCATGAACGGCCCACCGGGTCGGACCGCGTCTTTTTCGTTCAGATCTTGGAAGAAAACTTCTTCACTCATATCACTTCCTCATCGAAATGTAGAGTTAGGAACCGAACTGGGATTACAGGTTCTATTTTGCTCAAAAAAGCTTAACTTTTGAAGTCAGTCACAATCCACTTCAAGGACGTTCGTTGGGGATTCATGTCCGATCAGTTCAACCGAGTTGGTTATGCATTCGTCGTTTCAGGTGTGGACGTCAACAAATGGTGAAGAGTTTTTTCTGCGAACCACATCCCTCGGTTAAATTTCGTGGACATCCAACCGGATGATGGGGCGATAAAAGTCGTAGTCGCCATTAAGTTCCTTGTTTTCGTGTACTTGTGGCTTGCAGTGCGGCGAACAGGGTAAAAAACCGAGAAAGATTCCGAGTCCGCCGCAGATGTTGCATCCGCCGTCTCCTCCGCATGTTGTTAAACGCTCGGCCTTCACGACTTCTCTGCAGTATGGGTCGTATGCGATAGAGAGGCCAAAAAAGTTGGGTTCTTCCATATCGAAGGGCTTGTCTTCGTCTTCCAAATCTTCGAAATGGTGTAGGTGCATGGAGTAGTCAATGCCGTCGCCCCAGGGGAATAGGGTTCGGCAACCGCCGCCGCACAGATAGGCCCATTCATCAGCCGTAGGCAGTGAAAGTCCTTTTGCTTCCAACCTATCAGAAAGCGCACTGTACTCCGTGCGGTTATAGATCCAGATCTGAAAACCCTTTTCCGTCCGTTCTATGCGGGCTGTTTGGTGCAAGGTAAGGCAGTCAAGGTCGCTCCAGGCAAAATCGCGGAATTGCTTCAGCCATTCAGGGTGAGTGATCATCCTGGGATCATCCATATTGACTGGTTCCCAACAGAGCTCCTCCAGCTTTCGCCCCACCAACATGGGGGCAATGACGGCCTTTCGAACAGGAGCCATGCTTTCCCGAATCAACTCCTCCGGATCTCGCTCCATCTCCCATTCCTGAAACAAATAGTTCAGCTCCTGCTGGCTATCTTGATTCAGTCCTACAGCAAATCGCTCCCAACCCAGAGTAACCGTATCTCCAGGAACAAAGACAAACTCTCGGCCATCTTTCACAAATATACCCGTGGTGCAGCTCTGACCCCATCGGTCAAAAGTTTGTAGGGTGCGAAAGGTCATGTCATAGCGAGTATCTAGGCTATTCATCAACTCAAGTTTCTCGGATGTATCCATTCGAGCAAAACCTTGGCGGAATAAATATTCATTCATAGCACTCACCTCATTGATTCAGTCTTCTCTAGCATTATTTAATTAATGGTGTTCACCATAGTTCTTCTTCCGGGAAATCTCCAAAAAAGAAATAAAGAAGCAAGGCTATGTTGATTAATATGCACGCGCCTATCACACAACACGTTGTAAGAATTATTATTTTCCCAAAAGTGCCAGCCTTGTTCCTTACTGAAATCAACAATATAAGTATTAATATTAATACAACTAGTATTGCGAGTGAAATCATAAATCTGCTGCCTCAGGATTGATCAATATTTTATTTCTCTTGATTGATCAATTGGCGAATTCACTTAGATGCTAAATTGAACAATGGTTTCCGGTCATTTGAGAAATGTCCCGCTGTAGGATTGATTATCCCAGGTATTCTCAAATTCAGCTCTATCTATTGTGCAAGCGTGGAACTCTTCTCCCCAGACATGGTTGTTGAATGCTTCTACGGTTGGAATCGGAGTGACCTCGATAGCACCGTCGTAAAGGTCTGGGATGTTGCACGTGTGCCCATCAACAAAGACGTCAATGGAACGGAGAGCCAGTCGCTGATTGTCTACATCCACTTCGTAGAGGATGATCGTCGGTTCTCCTTTCGGGGCATTCTCCCAAAAGAGCTTGATGTACTCCATTTCAATCCTGCTCCCACAAGAACGCCAGGCTTTTCTAATTCAAGCAGAGGTTTCAGAACTGTTTTCAGCTACCAGGAACTCACTGTTTCCATACTGAACTCCAATCACACAGCATCTCGTTTAGAGTGACACGACGTAGCTCGTCACGTACCTCCATCAACGCGAAGCCTAGTAGATTTTGTCCGCGCCACTTTTTGGGATCCTGGGCTTCTGGGGAGTTGGCCGGGAGGCGGATGCCCCAGATGGAATCGTATGGGCTGGCCTCCACCAACACGCTGTCTCCGGTGGAGAGGAGGAACTCTTGCAGATAGCGGTTTTGGCTGAATTTATACCAATTACCAGCCAGCACAATGGCGTATTTGAATTTGTCCCATACTTTCTGGTCGAAGCCACGCACCTTGCGCCCCAGGGCCTTGATCTGCTTTGGATCACTGCATGCCAGAATCTCCTTGCGCTTCTCCTCATCGCCAAATAGCTGGGCTTTGCCCGCCATCATGTATTGTTCCGCATAGAGATAGGAGTCAGCCGTTGTATAGAAGTCCTCCATCCACCACTGGCTGAGGCAGCTTTTTGTCAAATGGCCGTCCTCGGCAGGCTGATGGCCCCAGAATAGGCACAGATCCCGTGTTCTTCCTGCGGCAAACTCCTGCTGAAGCCACTGGCGGTTGTATTTGGGCAAACCTTCCGGCTGCCACACATCCAGCCAGAAATCTTCATGTTTCAGTACCTCACTTCTGTCCTCGTCATCCCACCAGCCCTTCCAGGTCATCGGCTCGGGAAAAAGACTGCGGTATTCCGCCTGCTCTTCTGAAGAAAGAGCGTCTAGCCACCGACCAAATCTAAACAGGTAGTCTTCGCCATAACCCATGCGCCAACCTATGGAATACCGCTCAATCTCCGGGTAAGCAAGCCAGAGGGGAGGCATGATTTTCTTATCTCTAAGTGTCATAAAGGTTCTCTGGTTGGAGCGTACGTAGATTCGGCAATTCCTCCTCTGTCACCAACCCAGTCTAGAGAGAGGATGACCGCCCCGGGCTGCTTACTTACCGCATCCGGCGGTGCAATATAGGCCACCTGACAGGCGGTGTAACGGCCTAAGTAGTTGTTGAAGACCGTATAAACATCTCCGGCACGAGCCTTCATGTGAGATCCTCCAACTTACGGTTGCATGTTTTGTTCTGATATTGCTTAAAAAATAAGTAACCAAACTGCGAAGGCGGTCGAGAGAACCAATATGACATTGGCCTGAATCATCAACCAGAAGAGCTGCTTCCTAGGCAACGTTTTCATCTTTTTCAATATTTTGAGCTGGCTCTCATCAGATCCCAAGATTTTATGATCAAGCCAAAATGAGAAGCCCAAAACAAAGATCAAAAGGAGAGCGGAGCCAAAGTAACCTGTTTCATACAGAATCAGCGCCAAGGGGAAGTCGGTCAGTTTCAGGAATAAGCCAAAGACAATGATTGTCAGATTAATGGAGAAGGGGTAGACAGCCTTCTGCGCTTCCAATAATTCCGAGTATTCCTTGCTTCTGCGGCTGCCCGTCAGATTCCTTCCGAGGGTAAAAACCCACCGAAGCCAACGCGGTGAAGAGTTTCTTTGCCAATGAACAAACAGCCGAGAGTAGAAGAGAACTGCGTATACGCGAAAGCGTACATGCATCAAGAGTTCTCTTCCTAGATTGGACACATGGTCGATTAGCATGGGGTACCTGTTTGAGCGCGAATCAGTTTAGGAACTTTTCCGCTTGCTAAATGTTCTGGGGCACTGTTTATGTTCTGATATCAATAACCATAACCGTCCTTTTGTGTGCTGATTTGATCCGATGACAAAAACTACAGTCCTACTCGAAGCCAGCCATTCAATCGCTCCTGCAAGGCGTCAATCATCCAACCGTCAACAGTCCTTTTCATCAGGAAACGACGTGTAAAGTCCGTTTCACTGTCGCGTGTATAAATCAAAAGCTTGTTCTTCGTTATGCATTCCGCATCAAGGAAACAGTCGTTGCGGTAGGTGCCGGACGGGGAGTAACTCAGTGCCAGCGGACGGAAGCCTGCTCTAGGCACCTCACTCACAAATTTCTTCCAAATTGCGAGAAGTCTGGGCTTTACACGTGGGTCATCAAACCCAACTTGATCGGTGAACTGTTCCCAAGACGTCATTTCCTCGAAAAACGCAGTCAAAACTCCTCGACAGGCCTGAACATCTTTTTCATTTGGCTTAACGGGTTTTTTGGTTAGGTCGCGTTGTCGTTGACTGAACACAGCCATTTGCTCTTTGGTGAACTGCTCATGAGCAATAGGTTCAATGCTTTTGTTTGCAGCGACGGCAAGCAATCCTTCGTAGGTGACAGCAGTGTGGTCGATTTGGATGTGAGAAAGTTTGGGAATCGATGCTGCCAGCTTCAGACCCGCATCGTTAAGTCCAGAGCGGTTGAGGGTCAGAAGATCTATCTTGCATGCCTTCAAAGCAGAGAGACCTTCGCCATTAATTGCGGCATTCCCGTCAAGAAGCAGGTAACGCAGTTTGGGCATTGAGGAGAAAACGGGAAAACAGGCGTCGGTAAGATTCCCGTTCTCCACCCCAAAGTTGATCATGCTTCTGTGCCCGAAAAAAGGCTTGAGCAAATCGTCGTTGAACGGATAGTTCTTGACGTGGAAACCAACAAGAGAAAAGCCGGCCAATCGCTCCATAAGCTCTATGGAGAGCTCAGGAACCTTGATCTTCTTTTCTCCATCCAGAATAAGAAAGCCGTCTTGCCAGTCCGCAGTTCTCGCTTTTTTCGGCAAGTCCATTTCGTGCCTCCTTATTCTTGGTTCCTATAGCTGGCTTCAATGTCGATGAAGTGCACGTAAATGGCGCAGACTTTGTCGCTGGCGTCATAACCAAAATAGACTGGATAGTACCCATCACCCCAGCCGGAGGCGAAGATAGCGAGGTTGTATTCCGTATTCGGAACTGTCCAGTTGAGCCAATCTCCGTGTTCTGACTGGTACTTTGGGTTAGCTTCAGCGTTTCCTTCCAACAGGTCATCAAAAAGGTCGTTGAACGGGTCAATGCCGGGATCTTCTTCCTCTCGCTTAGCCCAGTACGTTTTGAAGGCCTCTTGAGTCTTGATGTCTGCAATGCATCCCATACCGGCATCAACGCCAAAACCAAAGTAGGCGTCGTCGTCCAATTCCTCATCCAGATCTTCGGTGCCGGACATGGCGAGCTCGTACCGGACAGGCTTCTGATCGCAGATGGTCACTTTGACGCAGGCATACCGATCGCCATATTTTTCGCTCGGAACCACGCAGATTTGCACAGGATAAGTTCCGGCAGGGATCGTCTGCATGAATTCCTGAGCGTCTACTAACGACACAAGCGGGTCGCAGGCAATGACTTTGCCAGTAGGAAAGTGGACTGAACCGATGTCGAGAACATCAATTTTCATGTTCCCGATGATTTTTTCTGAGAAGTATGTGTCTAGGTCAGTCTTGCAGGCTAACTTGTTCTTGAGGGATTCGTATTTCTTCAACCATTCGATAGCAGGCATAACCTAGTCCTCCTGTTGACTGTTGCATGGAGTACGACTTCTGGATCCATCCCAATAACACTGTCGCATCCCTTACAAACAGTATGTTTGTTTTCTGCCATGGGTTCTACCAGTCCCGTTCTCGGATAGCCTCCTCTGTATCGATCGGGATGTCGAACCATTTGAGAATGTAGGCCACAGTTTCGGCGATGCTTTCTCGGGCGACTGTTTCGATCTCGCTGTCGTTCTCATCAAATGCCTCTTGAAGATCATTGATTCCACAGACCGCCGTGTCCAGTGTTTCCTGGATGACTTCGATGTTAGTTTCACCACTCTCAAGCAGGTTGATGACCTTTTGGAGCTCGTTTTTTATCTTGTCTACCAGAAACGCCGGAAAGTAGTCATCCCGGTACATTTCAGCCAAAAGTTGATAGTTAGTATCAAAGGCTTTCATCTGACAGCTCCCTTCTTTGTTTTCAATCGAAATACTCAACTTTCGTGGGTAATACTGAAAATCCCCTTATTCACATCAAAGTATATTACCATCAACTCATTAGTGATTTTGGGGTTGAAGGATAGATCAAGAATAAATGCTTGTTGTGCGTTTTCGCCTTCGCCATCAGTCAAGCTGCCGAATCTTTTGAGTTGCAAAAGATCCACCATTGCCGGGAAGGTTAATTTCCCCAGTTCGATACCCGGAAAAAGATCATGGGCTATTTCTTCGCCGACGTCGTCCCGATGGAAACACATGAAGAAGGTGGTGACTTCGTGGTACGGATTGCTCTCGTCAGCCAGTGCTGCTTTGATGGCAGTTTTTGCTTTATCAGCTAGTTCCTCGGCTTCATCCAGCATTTTCCCAACAACTTCCATTGCTGCAGGATTGGCAGTCAGATCTTCTTCTACATCAAAGATAAAAGGCAACCCTGTTTCTTCAGGAAACGTAAAGATCTCTTCACCAGGGGTATAGGTAAAAGAGATTCGCTTGCAATTCAGTTTCATGTCAGCACCTCTCTATCCTTCAATGTTGGCAGTCTTAACCCCCTTTTTCAAGGATCCGTAGACTGTCACTGCATGGTCTGTAAACATCTCGTCGCACTCAAACCAAGCGGTGAAGCTGCCGCCGGATGTGACGGACAGGCTTGTCATGCTGATTCGCTGGGCAAGTTCTTCCTCTGTGATGGGATCCTTTTCCGGATTGCGAGGATTTTCCTCATCCTGAGAGAGCCAGTTGTTGGCCAGCTCAGTCAGGTTCTTTGCTGCAAGCTCCCGCATAGCTTTATCCCAGGCATCACAGGCGGCCAGCAATTTTTTGGCGGCACTGCGTGCGCGGGTCCAGGAGGACTTACTCTCAACATTGACCTCCAAAGAAATGCTCACATTCGTTCCACACCATTGGATTTCGCCTTCGAAGGCATCATAGTCTTTGTCCAGTATCAGTTCCCCCAGTACCTGATCCTGAATCACCACTGGTTTGTGGTACTCGTCCAAAACGGCCTGAAGTTCGGGGCAGTCCTCGTGAGCTTTAACTACCCGAGAGATACACCAGGGTCGCACAACCAGTCCCTTTGCCCATTCTTCCTTCATCCGCTGGATTTTGAGGCGGCAGATCTGTTCGCTTTGGAAGCGTCCCCAACCTTTGTTGCTATTGCGTTCCTCATCGGTGACCGGCCACTCCAACCGCTCTTCTTTGGTACTGAGCGTGCCGGTGTTACAGAACACCATGCCCAGTGTCACTACGGTCATTTCCCAAAAATTGCCCCTGTTGTTGTAGCCGCCACCGATGCAACGATTGATTAAGGCGACTACTTCCTGTTCCTCGGGCTCGTACATCTCAAAGAACTCTTCAAACATCTAAGTGGCCTCCTCATCCCGTTTTCTGGTTGCGATACTCCTTCTCAAGCGCGTTGTGCCAGCGTCTCAGCATGGTTTGCAGGTCGGTTTTTCCTTTCCGATCTGTAAAAACAAGGAACTTGTCTAATAATTCAGGAAATAACCGCTTACCCGTAACAGTTAGATCACGGTTGATATAGACCATGCGGATGATGCGGCCCTTCTTATCTAGTGGGTTGTTCTTCAGGAGGCCATTTTCATAACAAAATCTGAGAAACACAACATTTTCGTCGTAGAAATCCTCCACTACTGCTGCGCCAATACTGGTGTATGTGATGTCGTAAATAAAACGATTCCAGTCACATTTCTCGGTATAGAGCAGTTTCAGCGCTTCCTTCCAGTGTTCTTCAGGGATCACCAGCATCCTGTGTTGGGCGGTACTGGAGTAACCGCGGTAAACGGGTTCTGGATTTCCCAGCAGTTCGCTTACGCTGTCGGCGTAGACAAAGCACAGTTCTTCATTGAACAGGCCGCCGATAAAGTGGTCGTTGCAGTACAACATGAAGTTGTTTGATTTTGCCGGCGAGAAGGCAAGCCTGTATTCCTGAGAATCTAGTTGTTTGTAGACTTTTTTCAGGAAATCAATAGTGGTCATGGCTATTCTCCTTGCTCTGCAAAATCACCTTCGATCATGCCATTCAGATACCGACCGGGATCTGCAATGAAGTCATTCCACTTGGCTAAAGGATTAAATTCTTCATGCTCGATGTCGAGATACCAAAGCTTCTTGTCTCTGGGGTTCCACAGCAACAGGTAGTCGCTGTAGTTGTCCATCTGCACCATGAGGGAGAGTAGCTTTTTCCGCTTCCAAGTTATTTCCTGCACATCCATGAAAGAGTAGAGCTCCGCCCATTTCACCCATTTTTGCGTCGGGAACTCCAGTCGAAGAGGGCCGGTTTTCAGGTATTCCACCAACTTGGCGGGTAACTTGTAGAGCAAGAGTTGCCGGACTTTTTCCTGCTCGTTGTGCCATTCCTCCGGCTCCAGGGCTTTTAGGTAATCGGCCAGCTCCTGATTTTTGTTTTGCACTGCTACGGTGTAGGGCCGGTCGCCGTATTTGTCAGCAATGGTGATATCGGCTCCTTGCTCAATGAGCCAGCGCACCATCGGGAGATTTTTGTGCCGGGCAGCTTCGGTAACAGCGGTTGAGGCATTCGGAAACACCATATCCGGCTTGTGGTAGTTGATGTCCGCTCCTTTTTCCAGGAGCAGTTGGGCTAGTTTGGTGTTGCCATCGGAGACAGCGGCTCGGAATGCCTCGCCGCCGAATTTCGCGACGCTAATCCCTGCTTCTTCCAACACGGAAATATTCTCCGTGCGCTTGCCCCAACGCACTTCCTGGAAGGCACGCTGTTTTTGCTTCGGGCTAAGTGTTGCGGCTTGCCCAGCAAAGAGCGTCACCACATCCGGCCCACAACAGCGTGCGGCGGTGAGTAGCAACGGCTGTTCCTCTGCCAGACCGGGATCGGCTCCATGCTCCAGTAGGAAGTGGATCATGGGCACATCATTTCGAAAGACTGCGATCTCCAGTGGCATCAGCTTGATGTATTCACTGAGCTGGATGGGAACATTTAAATTCAGACCGCCTTGGAGCTGTGCCTGCAGCTTGGTAGTGTCATGGTCACAGATGGCGGCAGCCGTTTCCGGTAGAGTTTCCCAACGGCCAATGTATGCAATTTGGTACATAAGACGCCTCGTTCCTTGATCCATTGAATCCGCTTGACTGACAACAGCCCGTGATCCCAGAAGTGCTTTCTACAAAGCTCAATGTACGCTGAAGCTTTGGATTTGATGGCTTTCTTCCTTCCCGTTGTTGTCTATCGTTTCGTACCACTTACCGTCTTTGCCGCGCATTTGCTCAGTGCCGTAGGGTAGGTTAAGGAACGGAACAATGTCGGGATCAATGCGGCAAATGTCTCGAATGTCGTAGTAGCCACAGTGTGATTCGTAATATTCGTCGCCTTCACCATAAACATCGGCTTCATCACCTGAATAGAAGGCCCAACCGGTTTCCCACCCCATGTCTTCGCGTTCTGGCTGCACTCTGTACATGATGTTCACCTTGCATCCATCCTGGGCAATACGGTCCGACGCATAACAAAACAGGGGTCCACTCCAGTCCGGGATGACAGCCGGTTCTACTCGTGCAGCCTGTGCAATACGTTCCTCGGGATCGTTGTCAAATTCCGTCTCCAAGTACATTGCATATCGCTCGTCTAGAAGCTTTTCTACGCTTTGTTGATTCTTCTCGGTATACGGAAGGAGAAGGTATGCGGCTTCTTCTTCGGTGACACTGTTCCAGTGATGATCTTTCAGGCTGGTCAAGACGATATTTCGACAGTCTCGACGATAGACATAGGGATTGGAGCGGTTGTCTTGAGCGTACCACTGGGCAAATCCAGATCCTTTTCTGTCAAAAAATTGGGTGGACAATTTTCCATCAAGCTTGTTCATGATGAATGTCCGAAGATCCAAGCTCTCCCCGGACTGTACAGCCTCAACAACATCGCGATATCTAGAGAGGAATGGGTTGCTCATCTGCCCACGCTTCATAGCCCAACCTAGATAGAAAGCCATCAGATTGCATGCGTCCAATTCATCAACGGGTAGGCGAAGCGACTGTATTTTCTCGATCTGTTTTTTAGCGTTGTCCATCTCCGCTGGATCGTAGCCAATCTTCTCGCGGTCGTTGACTACGTTCAGACGCTTGGGATTGATAACCTCTAGGCTCTCGTCTTGGCAGAGATCTAGGAGTGCGTCTGAGCCGTTTTCTAGCTTAAATTGGATTTCCTCTCGGTAAAGAGGGATCACTTGATAAAAGTTGACTTCCTCACCACTCGGAAGACGGCAAGCAAAGGCATCCTGACCGAACGGGCCGGGCCATAACAAAATCGTGCCTCGAAGTTCCGTGTTCTCCGCGAAGGGGATGCCATCATCCCCCTCCATCAAGGTTGTTCTGGATTCGAGTCCTACTTCTGGATCATTCAATGCAAATCGGACGATGGACAACATCATCTGAATAGGCCAGCTCCACCGATCTTCCTTGCAGCCAGATTCCGTTAGCTTTCCAATATCGTGGCAGGTTAATGAGAAGTTCTGCGCGTTCGAGCTTTTCGTCCTGACGCTCTTCCGGAAATTTCATCCGATGGCGGCTTAAGCCTAGAGTGACCAAGGTGTAATAGTCATGCTCCAGTCGTGGCGGGATGAGGACGATCTGAATGGGGAGATCGGGGTTGCCGTCCACTGAGAGGATTTGAGTGAAAGTGCCGAAGTACTGGTCAATGTGTTTCTTCACATGGCCGAGAATGTCGTCATCCGCAGGGGGAGTGGTCTCTTGTCGGATCAACTCCTCCCGTTCTTTCCAGTCGCTCTCAAAAGCCGCTTCCTCTTGAAGGTATTTCTCGCAATCTTGAACTAGCTTCAGTGCGTCCGGATCATCGGGAGCTAAGGCTAACCAGTGTTTTGCATACTCATAGGCGGTGGAAGCTGAACTGTCTGCCATGATATGCGCATAACCCATTCGAGCATTCCAATAGGGGTCACTCTCACCTTGGGTACGAATGGATTCCAGTAGCTCAATAGCATGCTGCAGAAGTTCTCCATTGACTTCAGCATCCTCCCCATGAGCACTGTAATCACCCAATACGGCTAGATTACTGTAAGCCCGTGCGAGCCAAATGGTTAGCGCATAGCTTCGATCCTGTTCGGGAATATTCTCGATAGATGCAATACAGCGGGAGAATTCATCCGCATCGTTCCATTGTTCGATCTGTTCCAACAGTTTCGCTTCTTCGGATCGTTTCATAGCTTTCTCCCCTGTTTGTCAAAGTTCTTTTTGCACCAACGACTGATGATGGGCGTTCTGCTGTGCTTGAAGTCACCCTTGAATATCAGCGCCGATCGGTCCCTTCTTCAGAGTCCCATCTACTGTGACTACATGACCCCAGAACAAGTCGTCATCCTCGAACCACGCTGTGAAACGACCGCCGGGAGAAACAGAAAATTCGGTGATTCGGATGCGTCGTGCAAAGTCATCCTCGGTAATGGGGTTGTTCTCCGGGTCTCGGTCGGATTGATCATTGTCTGCCAACCACTCGTTAGCCAAAGGAGTGAGTTTGTGGGCCGCCATTGCCCTCAGCGACTTGTCCCAAGATTCCTGATCAGCTAGTAATTTTTTCATCACATTCCTAGCGCGAGTCCAGGAGGCTTTTTTCTCGACCTCAACATCCAATGAGATACGAATCTCATTGCGCATCCACTTGCAGACCCCATCAAGGGTGCTGAACTCACGGTTCAATGTGAGAGTTCCAAGAACTTCGTCTTCCAAAATAACGGGCTTTGTGTACTCTCTCCAGGTATCTTCAAGGGGTTGGCATGGAACATCTTTCTCCAGAACTTCCACGAGATACCATCTCGGCTCATCGAGTACATCTCCGCTCCACCTTCGTACCTTGACTCGACAGATTTGCCCCTTAGCAAACAACTTGGAATAGTCACCGACTTCCCGTTCTTTATCTGTGATCGGCCAACTGAGGAGGCATCGTCCGGAAGTCACTTGTCCGGTTTCAGTGTCTGCCATGGCCAGACCGTAGGTGTGAGCTGTCCAGAAGGTATCCAGAAACGTTTTGTCTGCACTGACACCGCTTTGAATCAGAACCAGTTTGTCCTCATCTTCAGGGGTGTAGAGGGCAAAAAAGTCTTTGCGAGTCCTTTTTCTCATGGCGTGTCTACCCCCCTGTTAAAAATCTGCTCGTATCGTTCCCGTAGATGTATTGGAGCGGACTTGATGATTTTTTTGCCGCTGTTTTCCGCAGCTTGCCCCCAGATGGCCCAGAGCAGGCTCTGCCAAGCGATGGCCCGGAATTTCGGGTCTTCGTTTTCTTCCGGCTGGAGATAAGTGGAAAAGCGGCGCTTGACTGCCAGTAGCGCATCCAAGCTTTCCTCATTGGCGATCAGGCTGCGGAATTCTCTAGCAGGCTCCAGCCACTGCATAGACAATGCGCCCCGCACCAATACCCCCAGTGTCCATGGTTGAAACCCAAACTTCCGAATCAAGGCATGAAGGAATTTTCCTTGCAGGGAGGAGTGCTCGTCATCGCAGAGATCCAGATACTCCGTCACCAGCGGTGCCCACGGTTCTCCCTCCAGCCCCAGGGCAAACACGGCGAAGGTACCGGGCATCGCACAGGCTTCATCCGCAAGGTTTTGATACCACTCAAACTTCCGCATAGCCAGACGAGCGTATCGTTCCATAGCCGGATGCAGATTGGGATGTTGCACAGCACAGGCAAAAAGCTGATTGACTCCCTTTTTGGGCAGGCCGGGAATGGGTAGATAGATTTTTTCCTTCCCACGGAACTCTAAAGAGTAACTGCGGGGAAAGTCTTCTTGCTCTAACACCTTACATAGGTAGTCCAGGATTTCGGCATAGCATTCCTCAGTGGAATCCTTGGCGGTAATGCGGATGGTAGCAAACACATCATTGGTCGATGCGGTAAAACGTTCCGTCTTATGTCGCTGGATATCTTTTGGCAGTTTGCCACTACCGTTGGTTTTTAATTCCTTCACCATATCGGGGCGAAGCTGGGAAACCAGACCCAGGTAGTGTTCGGTTGTAATGGTGCTATAGCTGGCTCCATACACTGTATAACAACTGCGACATAGCAAGTAAAGCGCAGCAGATTCTCGTCTACATTCTCCGGCCGCAGCTCAGGCCATACGGTACAAGGCGGGTAAGGCGTAAAATCATCCTCTTTTTCTCCAGCCTCAAAATACCTTTCCTGCACCTGCCTTTTGATGTACTGCTCCAGTGTGTAATCAATCTCTTTCCAGCCCACCAACCGCCGTAGGGCATCACAGAACGCAACTGCCTCTTCATAGGGAAACCCTTTCAGTGGCAATTTTGACAAATACCGATTCAGTAACTGACTGGGAAGAAAAGGAGTTCCGCTTTGGTTCCGAATGACTACCGGATAGCCGGAATGGTTTTCTTTTGCAGTTCCATTTAATACATCCTGAATACACTGATCAGCATGCTCCAAAACACCAGAATCTGTATTTGGCTTATGTATTAGATAATAGCGGCCATTTACTCCGTCTCGTTGCGGTAAACTCATGGACGATCCCCTCTTTTTTCCAGATTCTCCGTTATCGGAATAAAAATCTGTCGGTAAAGCTCTTTCAATGCTTCTGGAGCTGCTTCCACCACTTTCTGGCCACTCTTTGCGCTAGCTTTCCCCCAAATTACATAGCAGACCGTCTCCCATGCGTATTGCAGTACTTCTTCTGGACTGGCTTCTGTTTCTTGTGTAGGTTGCTCGTCATCATCGTCATCCTCGTCGGAGGAAAAACCGCTTGGGACGATCTCGGAAAGATGGATTTTTGCTTCTAGAAGAGCGTTCAGGCTTTCTGCATTTGCCATCCATGTGGCATAGTCCTTGGAATATTTCATATTCTGCATGGACAGCACACCTCGGACAAACATTGGGACAGTATCGGCGGTAAATCCAAACTGTTTCACATACTCTCGCAGGAATTTTTCCTGTAAATGGGAGTGCTCATCATCACAAAGATCAAGATAATCCCATATTAGTTGTCGCCACTCTTTTCCAAGTATTCCCAAAGCAAATACAGCAAAGCTTCCAGGGAGAGCGCATTGCTCATCGCTCAAATTGGTGTATCGCTCATATTGTCGCATTGCTAAACGAGCATATCGTTCTATGGCAGGATGTAAGTTAGGGAAACGAACAGCACAAGCGAAAAGCAGATTAATGCCTTTTTTAGGGAGACCTGGGATGGGTAGATATATTTTTTCCTTACCCTGAAATTCGACTGAGTAGCTTCGTGGAAAATCTTCTTGTTTAAGAACAGAACACAAGTATCCCAAGATCTCGTTGTAACAATCCTCGGAAGTGTTCTTTGCAACAATACGAATAGTGGCAAACGCATCGTTGACCGATGCAGTGAAATTCTCTGTCTTACGGGTTCGGATGTTCTCAGGTAATTTTCCACTGCCGTGTGTTTTAAGCTCCTCTATCATTTTTGGGCGAAGTTGCGAAACTAGGCTGAAGATCCTTTCTGTCGTGCATGTTTCATAACTCGCTCCATATTTCGTATGGCTGACCGCTACATAGCATGCAAAACGTAGTAGCTCTTGATCAACTTCTTCTGAGCCTAACTTAGGTAACACTGTAAATGATCTAGTGCCATTAATGCTTTCTTGTTCATCGAAATATTTATCTTCTACTTGTTTCTCGATGTACTTGTCAAGGTTATAGCTGATTTCTTTCCAGCCTACTAATCGTCTTAAGGATTCGCAGAATGTGATTGCCTCTTCGTAGGGGAACCCTTTCGTGGGCAACAAAGATAAATACCGATCAACTATTTGGCTAGGAATAAATGGTGTTCCGTTTTGGTTAAGAACTATTGTTGGATATTTGGAATGATTTTCGTGCCCTACACCATTCGCGATATCTCTGATGCAAAGATCGGCTTCTTCCAATACTTCGGGGTTGGTATTGGGATCATGAATTAGAAAGTACCTATGAGTTTCTCCATCATGCATTAGTAAATTTAGGATGCTTGGATTCATAGACTTACCCTCCAATTAATAACTACACTGATAAATGCTCATAGCGCCATAGTCAGTGTGCATAACGAGGTTGTTTTTTGTGAAATCGAAATTCACCTCGCGAACCACGAAGGGATCTTTGATAGAGGCCAGTATTTTGGCGCTACTCAGATCCCAAATCTCCACTGGAGAATTGCCTCTTCCCTGTTGAACGGCCATTAGATTGTTGCGAGACTTGACAGCGCAAGTGTCTGAGTATTGCAAGTCCGGAAGAATGGAAAAGGGGAAGGGATTCTCTATTTCCTTGCCATTACTACACTGGTAAAATTTTCCTCCAACTGAGAAAAACTGATCATCAGGAGAGAAAAACGGATGCCAACCACTATTGGCAATAACCAAGCTTTGTGCTGACTTTAGATCAACCAAGACATACTCGCTTTCAGTGACTCGGTAGGCGAGCTTGGTTTGAAGTGGGGAAAGGACTCCTTGACAGTAGTACCCAACTCCTGGATCTTTGGACTTTTTGCATTTCTCTGCCAGTCGCAACACTTCAACATCGCTTCTGAGATTAGCGACAATGATCTCTTCTCCGGTGTACCAGAGAACCAAGTCTCCAGCCGCGTCCAACATTGTCCTCATGCTGTTTTTCTTGTTGGCAAAAGCGGCCAATGTACGCGTTTGAAAGGAGAATTGTTCCAACAGGTAGCTGTTGTTCAGTAAGAGTCGGTCATTTGGGCATAGAACCTGCTCATACGTCATCCGCTTCGGACCAAGAGAGATAGTTTCCAGGATCTCTCCATTGATGTCGAAGTGATACAGCTGCTCGTCTTGAAAGTCTCCGACCATTCTCGTCAGAAAGAAGTCATCTCGGTCAACAGAAGTGGCCAAAGGCATAAAACCATTACTGTCTTTCCCTACAAAACGATGGCACTTGGCTTCTCCAAACGTGGCTTTCGGATCTTGAAAAACAAATCCTTTCCGCATCTGTCCCATCATCAAACTCGAAGCTTTGTTCCTAAACTGAAAGTCGGAATCACAAAAGATCTCCTTGATCTTTCCGCCATTTAAACAAGTTCGGATGGTCTGGCCATCAATTTCAATCTGCCAGTGCTTATTTGTAGTGCGGTTGAAGAAGTTTTTCATTTGCATAGCTCTAGCTCAATTTATTCAAGAGTTGGGCTCTATTTCGTATGCTCCTCTACTAGGCGTTAGTTAGGTACATTGCGATCTTCTTTTCCAAAAGTTCATCCATGTCCTTGCAAAGGCGCTTGACTTTGTTCTGCTCATGGGCGTAGTACCAGATGATTTCTTCGCCAGGACGGAGCAGCAACTGATCTCCATCTGCCTCTTTCCAGAATTCTCCTAAGACGTAATAGCGCTCGTCATGTAGCGAAAGCTCAAACATGTCAGACAGTCCTATGTCCACACCAACAGATACATGGATGCCGGAGGTCAGTCGAAAGAGCTCATGCACCCGAGCAGGAAGCGTGAAGCCCAATTCTCTTTCTTGATTGGTAATCTGTTCTTCTGAGGCTGCCGGGAGGATCGAGTCGGACTGATCAATCACTTTTGCCAAAGCTTTGGAGAATTTTGGGTACTGTCGGTGTAGCTCCGGATATGAAGCCTTGAATGTCTTTTGTCTTTCTGCCTGGATCTGCTTTTGAGCTTGGCAGAACTCATCAAGTTCTCTCTCGTACTGCTCTTGATAAAGGCCACTGATTTCAAAGGAGGTCCCGCTCTTTTCTAGAATGCCGGCAGCTCCTTTTTGACTGCTGAGCAAAGGGACCCATTTGAAAGCATGCTTGCAGGGCTTCAGCCTGAGGAACTCTCCGCGACTCAGCAATGTCTCCAACTCTGATTCATGATCGGACCACCAGCTAAGCCAGCTTTCTGGAGTTTCTTTCCCTTCGACTAAAGCTAGCAGTTTGGCTGTCAGTATTGCGTTGTTCATTGAAGGATCCTCCGTGTGGAGGGATCCCGGTAGAAGACTTAAATATCGAGATCCGACCACCGTGATGGGGTGGCGGCCTGTGGAGGATGGGTAGCCGATTCAATATCGGTGGAGCTTGCCTCCACAGGATCAAAATTGCCTATTGGGAAAACTTAATCCCACCAGAAGTACCAAATTTTGGACTGTCTCAAAGAGTCGGCGAGACGTCCGACCGTAGCCTCATCTTCAGAGCTCTGATCGATCACATCGGGGCAGACGCCGTAAAGCTCTTGAGCCAACCCCAAGGCTTCGTTCAAAGGTACCGGTTTGGGAACGGACATCTCCAGTTCGTCATGAGATAGGACGATAGGGACGGCTCCGTACTTTTCATGCCAATGTTTGGCAATGGCCATCATATCTTCGGTGTCCGGACACTCATTCCATCCGCCAAACGGTAACCAGGCAAAGATTTCCCAGGGATTCTTAACCGGTATCTTGGCCAATATGATCGGATGAGTTAGGTTCGTCTCCGAATTCCACCATGCGCAGTGATCGGTAGTTTCTCCGCCGGCAACTTCCCCGAGGATTTCTTCATCCCAGTCTATTTCGTCATCCTCGGCCTCGCACCGTCGATCTCCGATCAAACGATCCAGGACTTCTGATGCATTTTTGGTCGGTTTTTCAAGTAGCTGCTTGCGGTATTCGGCCACCTTGTCCGGGTCAAATTTGTAATCTTCCGCACCATCGTTTGCATGGTCAGAGTTGAAGATAAGCGTTTCCCACAAAGTTTCGTCTTCAACAATCAGGACGGGAACAAAGCCGTCTCGCTGTCCGTATTGAGTCGCATACGCGAGCGCAGCTCGCAATGGATCGTCATCGGGCATGGGCGGAAAGTATTCGGTTGGACAACCCAGATACTTCTCAAAAGCCTTGGCCAAGGGGGTAGGGCCATCCCAGTCGACGGCATTTTTCTGGATGTTCTTCCAAGAATCCCATCGAGTTTGAATGACCTCGGCCATTTCTTCGTAGTAGCGCTCATCAAAGGGGACGAAGAGATAGGCTTCGTCCTGAAACTCTTTGCAGAAATAGCGCTCAGCTCCGAACAAACGGTAAGCGTGGTCATCAACGTCGCAAGGGTAATACGGCGGCTGTTGGTTATCGCCGTAGTAGTAGCGGGCAAAATCGTATCCCTCGTTGTTGAGCATTGATCTGAGAAGTTTTCCGTCGAGCCTGTCTCGAATAAAGCCTCTCAAGTCTTTGGGGTTAGTGAGAGCTTCCGGGTAGTCTCTTGTAAAAGTTTCACCCATCAGATGATGTTCAATGCACCATCTCAAAAAGATGGCCAGATGATTGAATGCGTTGATTTCATCAACGGGAAGCTTTTTATCTCTGACAGACTCCAGATGCCACTCGGCGTTGTCGAGAAGTTCATTAGGAACATCTTCTTCTTTTAGAACATTGGGGCGCGTAGGGTCAACGACCCAACTGACTGCTCGCAAGTGCTCGAGCAGAGCATCTGCTCCTTTCTCGGTGTGAAATGCTGATTCTTCCCGATAGAGTGGAATGACCTGGTAGAAGTTCACTTCATCCCCGTCGGGTAGCTTGCAGAAGTTGGCATCTTCGCCGCCTGCTTGTGCACCAATCAGCATGGCCGAACTGAACGGGACGTTGTCGGCATAGGGTTCCGGATCGTCAACTGCATGCCCCCAACCCAACCAAGTGTCCATTTGACCGGGTAGCCGCGCTAGATCTTTGAGCAATCGGATTGGCCAATACCACTGTCTATCTTTGGATTGGATATCCCAATCCTTAGGCAGTGCAATGACTAGTTCCGCCCGTTCGAGGAGTTTTTCCTTGAGCTCGTCAGGGACATTCATATGATGAGCACCCATTCCCATCGTGACGAGCGTGTAGTAGGCACTCTCATCGTGGGGAGGTATCACACAAATGTCGACGTGGATGTCGGGCGATACGATTTCGTGCAAGATGTTTGTGACCGAACCGAAAGACTTTTCGATATGGCTCATCACGCAAGTCATCTCATCATGAGTGTAGAGTTCAGTCATTTGCCACCTCGTTATTCTTACGTGTTCAACGGAGTATTTTCGCTAGAAGCGCAACCACTTGAACAAAATCCATAATCCAAGCCCGGTGAAACAGGCCAGCATGATGAGCAGGTTTTTGCTCGGATGCTCGAACCAATCCAACAGCCAGGGAACTCCTCCAAATAGGAGTGCCAAGACTGTTAGTGCAAGAACGAAAATCGGAATTCCGTTCATCATGGTTCGAACCCAACAAAGTGGAGGCAAGTTCTGCAATGAACCTGCCTTCACAGGTTTAATCAATCTTGAGGCATTCCATTCCCATACGAAATCTTGAGCGTCATGCCTGGGAGGGCAACACCCTCAGAAAGCTTGATGTCGTGTATATCGTCTGCGGAGAAGCCAATGGTTTGACCATCTTCAAGCGTTTGGTCACATTCAAGAACATACGATGCCATCGCAGATAGGAATCTCCAAACATCTCCTGCAGTGGCCCCTTCTACGTCCAAAACCTCCATTTCGCGGCGGCCAAAAGTCTCCATGCCATAAGTGTAGGCACTGATGGTTTGGCCATTGCTGTACAGACCAACCCAAATCCAGGCGTGGATCGGGAGATCGTCGTCCTTCATCGCTTCGGCCCCCTTCTTGTAGAACTTGGGGTCGAAAACTACACCGCTGGTGTAAACACCGGTAACGTATTGCTGACGGCAGCACGCATCCATTAGTTTTACAAACAGCTTGCCGCGCTCGATCAGGTCATCATCTTTTCCGCCGCAGACCGCAACCATGATGTGTGCGCAATGCTCCTTGGCTGCATTTACAGCTTCAGGCCACATCCAGTTGTTTTCGGCATTGGTTTCAGCCTCGTTGTTGGGAATGGGGAAGGGCATCAGACTGATGGCGGCGATCTTGTCTCCAACGTCAAACACCAAAGCGTCGTCTCGCTTTTCTCCATCTTCGTCACTCTCTTGAACAGTAATGTTCCACTGCTCCTGCAAGTCACGAATCAATTGCTCTTTGTCCCAACGCCCTTTGGATAGAAGCACGAAGCCGGCAAAAGCGCCCTTCTGATCTGCTTGCTTAGAGTCGCCAGCTTCGTTTTCGTCGGTGTCTTCCTCGTCGTCAAGCTCTTCATCGAAGACGGCATTGTTCTGAAGCCCGCGGATGAACTCTTCGAAGCTGTCGGCCAAGTGCGTAATCTTGTAGTCGAGTTCTTGATCCACATGAACTACGGCAGGTTCGCCCTCAGGCCCGCAGGCGCGATAGTCCAGGAAAATTGCATCGTGACCGGCACTGGGACAGTCGCAAATGGCCACACCGATCGACGGGTATCCCCATTCGCTCATCAAAAAGCGGCTTCCCAACTCACCGCACAGTGAATATTGTTTATCTCGCCCGATACCGTAGATTCCGGTGATTGCCACGTGATCTTCGGCCCAACTCGTTGGTTCATTGGTCGGGTAGCAAGTGTTGACGGGGGTTCCACCGTTGTGCTGCTTCATGAGCGAAATGTATGAGGCAGGCAGTTTGTAGCCAAGTTCCTTTTCAATATCGGCAATCAGCTCATCGGATGGCGGCTCACTTACGTATTTGTCCAACGCGTACTCGGAGTCATTCCAGAAATTTGTGAAGTCGAATCCCTCAAAAGGCGAGGAACCAGGAGTGAACTTGACTTTCTCTGTTTGACGCAAGCGTTGGCGGATTTTACGAGCACATTCCTGAATCACCATAGGAGCGCATTCATCGTTGGGATCGAGTTCAGCCCAACGCCGGGCGTACGGAATAGCTTTTTCCTCCTGTTCGGTCATGTACTGGTATCCGTAGGCCATTCGCATGTACCACTCAGCCTTATCGGAACCTTCTTCTCGAACGTTTTCAAGAACTTCAATGGCACGTTTGAGAGCTTTTTGTGCTTCGTGTGTCGCTGTTCCCTCTTCATGATCGCCAAGGATGGCGTAGTTTTCCAATGCTCGAGCCAGTGCATAAGCAGATCGGTAGGTCTGCTGATCCTTTGGTATTGATTCCAACGCTCTTACGCACTGCGAGTACTCGTCTTGATCATTCCAGTCATCAATCTGCTTGTAAAAAGCTTCAACGGTCTCAGGAGAATACTTCAACGTAGTCTCAGACGAAGTCTTATCTTGGTTGGCTTCTGATTCGGGAGCTTGGTCTCCTGAATCTTCCTTTGGATCGGGATCCGGCTGTTTCGGACTCTTTAGGCCAACAGTGCCAGCTTCTCGACGGAAGACATGGAAGCAGGCCCACTCCACAGGCGATTTTTCAAAGAAAGCTTTTGCTTTCTTCACGACAGCACGAGCGTCCCATGCAATGAAGTCAACGTAGCCGCATTGTGTGCCTGTTGCTCCACCTATCAGCGTGATGATGTCTTCACCGTCTCCTTCGGACAGAGCATTTTCGAGCTGCTCTCTGAACTCAAAAATTCGTTCACTTTGATCCTCACCGGTGAATCCGTCCAACGGGTAAATGAGGAACCCGGCGACAACGCCATCATCAAGTAAAGAATCTGTGAAGTCGGTTTCGTTGGATAGATAATCATTGATTAGTGGCACACAGCAAGTCGATCCCGCGATGACGTCCAAACGCCAATCGGCATCGGGATCATCGTCCGGTTTGCATTGGTAACACAATGTGGAATCCAGGCATCCCTTGGGATCCAAGGATAGATCCAGCCCCAGACTCTCCAGCTTCTTCGGCAGCTCGGTGAGCAAAATACCCTGATCGTCAAGGGGTTGGTCAAGAGCCTCGAAACTGTCGACGTATTGCATGTGCGGAATTTCACCCAACACTTGATCCGTGAGTGTGGTCAAGGCCCAATAAACCTTACCTTCCTGCTCTTTGAGGTCAGAGAGCAGTTTTTCGCAATACGCTTTCAAGGCAACACGCTTCTCGCCCGTTTGCTCCACCCAAATACGAACGTCGTGGCCGGTGATGTCGAAATCATTGGTACGCATACCGACGTCGCCTAAGCGTTGCCGGCCAACCAGAATATTCCAATGCTCGGACACTTCCTTCGGGGCGTGTTCCTGGAAGTACACAAGTTCAAACAGATTGACTCTGTCGCCTTCGGGGCTCAGGATCACTTCGTGTTTCTGACCGTTGAACCCGATTTCAAAGGCAACCTCTTCGAATGCCAGGTTGAAAATTGCTTCAAATCTGTCAACGAGTGTTAGCGGACGCATAAACGTGAACAGATTTGGACACCTAAAAGTGAACATTCGGACGTGCAAAAGTGAACAGAAAAGTGAACACTTTTCATGCGTCCGCACCGCACGGAGCGTCGCGATAAAGGGGCGCCGCCCCTCTGCCCTCCGGGCATTCACCCCGCCACTCGCCGCCGTGGAGGCTCGAGGGGCCGGGGAACCCGGCCCCTTCGAGCTAAGGCTATGCGGGCCGTTCCCTTGCCGCAAGGTCGTTGCGGCATAAACGGGCGCCCTCCCGCTACGCGGGCCCCTCCCATTTAATCCTCACTCTCTTGCGTCCGGGAACCGTCACGCGTGCCGTGTTCACTTTTACGTGTCCGATGAGTTCAGTTTTATACGTCCGAATTGTTCACGCATTAACGTCACTTAACAACGAGTTCTTGCCCGCGTTCATGGTTCTTGTCTTCGTCAATGATTTTCCGAAGATCAGCCTCTTGATCCATGAAGGCTTTCCATGCTTTGATCGTGCGTTCGCGAAAGCATTCGCGGAATAGCGGCATGCTCACGCCGTACCGGCACTTCTCGATGAACTCTTCGGTGTCTTCATCGCCAGGCAGAGCTTCAAGGGCTTTTTCAAAGTAGGGCAGGGCACGGTGCTCTTGATCGAGATAGAAATAGGCGTAAGCCATGCGGAAATTCCACCGGTGATCATCTCGGAACTGCTCTTCGTGCTTTTTGAGAAGGGCAATGGAGTGTTTCAGCATGTCGCGATCGTCAACAGAGGCCTCATTGTTGTACGCACGGGCCAGCTCGCAGTCCATTTCCGGTGTACGCTCTTCTTCAGGGATGGCTTCCAATGCATCAATAATTTTTCGGTACTGATCCTGCTCGTTCCAGATTTGGCATTGCTGCATGAGGTCCATATTTTTTTCCTCCACTGGTTCCGGTGGCGTTTCATCGGAGACAGGATGAAACATACCTTGATCGTCACGACTGAAAGCAGATCCGTACGGGGCTTTCAGTAAGGGAATGATGTCGGGATCGTCGTTGCAGACGGTATTGAGTGCATATAGGCCGGAGTGGCTGGGGTCATCCATATACGGCTGACTTTCATCGCCGGCAGTGAAGCGCCAGCCACTATCCCAGTCGTCGTCCGGTTTTTCTCGGTAGCAATAGCCAACCTTGCAGCCCTCAACCATGATTCGGTTTGTAGCCAAGCATCCGTTTGCGCCGGTCCAGTCCGAAAGAAGAGGTTTCATCTCTTCTTTCGGGACATTGAAGTTTTTGTTTCTGCCGCCCGATTCGTAGAGATCTTTACGAATCTCTTCGCAGTCCTTGGCCATTGCCAGCATGTCTTCATCATCCACCAATTCCCGAAGATCGTAATTGAGCGGATTTTGGGCAAAGTCTGACAGCGCTCGGTTCAGTGCATGATGTTCTTCGGGCGTTGCGGTGATACGAAAGTGCCTGTTGGGAGTCTCATAATCATCAAGATCATGGAGATTCACATAACCGTTGACATAGCACTCCAGCATGATGGCGGCCAGATCGGTGACTACATCGATGGCGAAATGAAAATCCATTTCAACGCCGTTGGAGTGAGTGAACTCCAGGTATCCGGCAGTCTGACGGAAATTCCAGTTCTGCTTGTCCAAGCCGATCTTTCCGAAGATCTCGCTCAGTGAAATCTCATCCTTTTGTTGATCAGCTAGGAACGCAACGAGGTTCAGGCTATCGTCAGTTCCGCCAATGTAATTGCCCCAATACTTTTTAATGTACATGGCTGACTCCAACACTCAACTGAGATTAGGTTTGTTGATGGATCATGGCGGTGACGTGGCAATCCGAACAGAATTCGATGTAGAGCGTTCCCTCCGTGTTGTCGGTAAGCGTTGTCCACTGAATTTGGGCCAAATATTTCATCGGACGTCCACAATCGGGGCATTTGACGTGTTCACAGTCTTGTACCCAGTTGGCGAATCCTCCAACCGTGTTGAGATCATCCGCAAATGCCCCGTAAAACGGCGGAACAGGCTTTGAGCTCAGTCCCCACTCGTTGGAAGCCATTGCTTGGAAGTCTTCTTCAGTGAAATAGCACTTAGTGGACTTGGAGCCGTCAAAAAGCTCTGAGGCCATGGCTTCGCTTGAGCCATCTAATGAGAAGCGACTGAATGCTGGCCCTTTGAGAAAACCTACGCAGTTCGGACAACACGTTGCCGTGAAAATGCCGTCAATGCCGAAGGATTTGAGTCGTTCGTCCCGGCCGTCCATGACGAAGATGTCAGCCATTGGCCCACCACAGTGAGGGCACACGTCTTCTCTAAGGCGGCCGATTCGAATGGGGGAGTCATTGGGGTTTTCACACGGAACAAGTGCAAAACAAGTTCCGAAATTCAGGCAGATACGCTGTCCTGTCTCATCGAAGGTCCATCCTCCTAACTCAGCATATGAAGCCGGACCAACGAATAAACCCGAAGTCCACGGTCGCGGGTGTTTCTCCAACTCATGCAGCGTAGATAAAGCAACGTCGTCACCTTGCATGGCGAGACATGACATAAGATCCGCAGCCTCGCTGTAGCTGTTGGTGTTCAATAACTTCGAGATGAGTTGGTCTCTAACGTCAGCAGGAGCCTTGTAGTAAATCTCATTGGGTCGGTAAACCTCTTCCAGTACAGCTTTTCTTTGAATTTCAGGGCTTAGGGCGTCGTGATAAGAAAGGAGGTTTAGGAAGTTTGTATATTCCGGATCTTCCCATTCTTCGACCTTTTTTATGCCTTTGAGAACTGAGGCCTGAACATCACGAATATGCTCGGATGACCACGCAAGAACCTCCTGACGTGTCCTTTCACTCTGGCACTTCCAACATAACCCCTGATAACCAAGAGGTGTTCCACATTGAGGACAACGAAAACCTAGCTCTGTCATTGACACCTCCTGTGATTGCCTCAGACTCAACACATTGCTGATACTGTTAGTGCCCACTACGATCGTATTCTCGCCAACAGTAGGGAGTCAATGAGGATATTTATCGAAGATTTATCACCGAATATACGAGTCGGAAAAGGGGCTTTTCTTCATCATCGGTACAACAAAAGCCATGCACCACTAACCACAAGAACAAAGCCGCAACCAAAGAAAATAAAGCGAAGCAAACCACGCGTCAGGTACGTGTTGTATGGCTTTCCCACGGGGTCGCAGAGCCAGTCCCAGTTCTTCCATGCGCCGATAATCAGTAGAACACCAGCCAGCAAACAGAGAACATCATTGTTTTCTGCAAAGAAATGAGACAACCAAGAGTCAACTTCTTTCATCTTCGATCCCTATAGAGTGTTCCGCAGCTAACGCGAGTAGCTAATGAGCATGATCTCAACTCCATCAGGTTTTGACGCAGCAAACTTCGTCAAAAACTGGTCGATGACGTCGTATGCTTGGTCCTGATCCACACCTTGTTCAATAGTGAAGCCAAGAAGATACCGTCCGTTTGGGTCTCTTTGGCTAGACGAAAGACGAACACCTACTAAGGTTTCTGATGCCTGTTTGAATGGCTCGATGACCTTGGTTGTGAGCTCGTCTTCAGAAATAGCGCTTTTCCCTGATTCGATAACAACACAATAGTCGGCATCAACATCAATCTGCGGGTCGTCATGATTAGCGAATGCAGGTGTTTGACGTCCTATCAACGTCACTTCGATCCCTTGGGGGGCCTTGGAGGTGAATTGCTTCAAAAACTTGTCGATGTTCTCGTAAGCCAGGGCGGGATCAGCGCCTTCATCTACGATGTAATGGAACAGATACCGACCACCTGCATCTTCTTCACCAGCGATTAGACGGATACCGTCCACCATGCTTGATGCTTTCCTAAATGGGTCGACGACCTCTTTGGTAAGCGACTCTTCCGTAAAGGCATCGTTTTCAACTTCAATGATCACGGTGAAATCTGAATTGCTGGCTGTATCGGCGGCAACAAGCACGTCGTCAATAGCCAACAGATCGACTCCATTGCCTGTCAGGACAAGAAAACCGTTTTCGTTGACTGAGGCTTCAATATTGGATGTATAGCGTCCGCTTTCAGTCTTTTGAACTGCCCCTTGACGATGTAATGTTTGCAAGGCGCTTCGAATCTGGTTGGTGAAGGCTTCCTGAACAGTGAGACTGGCTTTTTCACTTGGGTCTTTGGCGGAGGCTTCAACTTTGAAGGAACTCTTCAGATTAGGTTTGAACTCAAAAGTGCCGTTGATCGCCAGATCGGCTCCTTCCGTGTTCACGTTGAACTTATCAATTACGCCATGGAGACCCGTAAAGGAGAAGGTGCGTACGCCCTGCATGTCCTGGGAAGGGCAGATGCCCGGAAGGTTTGTAACAACAGACCCGAACATCAACTTGGAAAATTCACAAGGCAACCATACTTGCGGCGGTGTGGAAAGGGAACCCTTTAGTTGCACATTGAAGGCGGGCAGTTCCTCGGGCTGGATATGGAGATCTTTGATGTCAATGTCAAAGTCCGCACGATTCTCAGGCTGTCCATCGGGTGTATCGGTCGTGCTGTACATCTCGATCTTGTAGCTCTGAGGGCCGGCGGCATTGGGGCCGATGATCGGACCGATGTGATCTCCCTGGGTATCAAAGGATAACGACAGCTTCAACGGCGAGCTTTCGTAGTGCAGGCTTAATTTTTTATCTCCGAAGATAAGGCGCTCGTCTTCGAATTTTGTCTCGGACTGAGATATGTGACCCGAGATGGAGAGTTTTTCAACTGTTTTTCTGCCAGTGTCGACTTTGATGCCGGCTCGAACCGCTCCGTTGCCGAGCACTTCATCTCCAACAGTTGCTTTGCCCCACTGCATCTCGAAGGACGCGGGCATCATGCCGGCGGAAAAGATCAATTCGATCCGTGGATTCGATTTGAAGAAAATTTCTGCCTGAGGATCCTCAACTCGGATCGGTGTCAGCTTCAGGGTGGGGCGAAGACCTGGTGTCAACACGCCATCGAAAACGATGACAGGATCGGTAACAGAACGTTGTCCCGGTTCTTGGCCGTCCGTATTGATACCGGCAGTCAGTTGAACTTTGCGCCTCAGGAAGGCTTTCTCGACTTGAATTTCACCGTCGTAAAAAAGTGATGAGAAATAACGATGTTCGCCAACGCGCCGATCAAACTGACTCAGTTGCCACCAGGCAAGACCACCGTAGGACAACAAAGCGACGACACCGACTGAAGCCACGATTTTGATCATTTTGCTTGTTGTCATTGCACGTCTCCTTCAAGTCGAGAAGCGGCATCTATGATTCAGCGCCGGCTTCGATCAGCATGGCAGTCAACTCCTCAAGGCCGGTTGCCGTAGCGTAAGCGAGTGCACCTCGGCCTTCAGTATCGCGAACATGTACGTTTGCACCATTTGCCAGCAATACACGGACAATATCGATGTTTCGTTCACGTATGGCTTGCAAAAGAGGCGTTTGACCAGTTCTTGGAGCGGCATTGATATCTGCTCCAGCACGTATCAACAGTTCGGCAATGACGAGACGCCCCAGACGAGCAGCTTCACAAAGCGGTGTTTCGCCGTTTTTTCCTGGACGATTGGGATCAGCTTTGACGGACAGAAGCTTTTCCACACAGCCAACGGCACCAGCACGGGCAGCAACAAGAAGCGGCGTTTCCCCGGCATCATTGCGTTCATTCACATTTGCGTCGGATGCAGACAAGATCAGAGTGAGTGTTTCCAAGTCGCCTTGGCGTGCGGCCTGGTGCATTGCATTGATGCCATAGCGGTCCTTGGACAAATGGATCGGATTTTTGTTTCCGTGCAGCATGCCAAAAATGCCGCTGTCTCCAGATGTTTGTTGCTGACGATTTATCAAGGCCGAGAGAACGTCCGGCATACTGTTGGCGGCGGCGAGATCCATAGCCGTACGCCCGTCGCGGTCCGTCATAGTGATATCAAGATCAGCTCGCTTTAGAAGTCGAAGAGCAGCTTCGCTTCTTCGTGCAAGGATCATCAGCATGAGCGGCGTTTGCCCTTCTCGATTTTGGGCATTGATATCTGCTCCGGCCTCCAGTAGCGCTTCACCCACCAAGGCATTTCCAGACCATGAAGTCCAATGCAAGGCCGTACGTCCTTCTCGATCTGCAGAAAGGGGGTTGGCTCCGGCTTTAAGCAGCAGTTTGACGATTGGCAGCGCTCCATCTCGTGAAGCCATCATGAGTGCAGTCATGCCTTCGCCATCAGTCTGATCAACGTTATCAATGCGTTTGAGGATTGCAGAAACAACCCCTGCTTGTCGTCCTTTGACAGCTTCAAAGAGTACCTTGTTGAGCATGTTCATCCTCCGATCGTCAGTTAAGCTCCGACGGGGTAAGTAGACTCAGGCCGGCACGTTGTGCGGCGTGGCGCGCAGGGGCGAGCTTCAGTGAGTCCAATAGCAGGAAAATGTAGGAGTCGGCATTGAGTTCGAGAGCTGCAAGCTTGATGGGCCATCCCCATTGATGACAGATCGCATCGAACTTGTTTGCAAACGCAGGAACATCATCGTCAGGTTGAATATCCAATGGTATGGATTCGAACCCTGCCTCTCGAATTGGGGCGAAGTTGATCAATCCTTCCAAAAAAGCACAGAAGTCCTGACCTTCCGCTTTCCAGTCCACTTCAGTCGCCATATCCAGCGATATCAGTAGATCTGCGGTCCTGCGAGCCAAAACATCAGTATCTTGGGATCCGCCTTCAGCAAAGAGACCTAGTGCCATCATTTGGAGTTCAATCTCACCCCGTTTAAGTGGACTGAGGGTGCAGGTCAGAAAGTCCACCATTCCACGAACGGGACCGAAAGGATCAGACGGATTCAATGTGCTGTTGGCAGGAGAGAACTCTGTTATCTTGGCCTCTTGTCCCGGTGCTCGACGAGCAGCCGCTTGATTCCGCATGCGGTCAAAGAAGGAACTAGATGTTGTCTTCGCATGCAAGGGTGGTTGTTGTTCCTTATGAGAAGAGGTTTCGACGTCAGCAACGACGATTCCGGAAGGGTGTTTTTTTCGAATCCTGTCGAAAAAGCTTGAGGAGTTTGAGGTCGGGTTAGGTTCATCCGAGATGTTCGTATCCCTGGCGAAACAATCTCCATCCTTCTGTTCGGATATGTTGCCTGTGTTGGTCGGCTGTTCGGTATCGGAAGTTTGCCCATTGGCTATAGCATCAAGTTTTTCGATAGCCGTCAGCAGTTTTTCTACGACGCCGTCATTGCCTGCCGCTGACGCTATGTCCAGAGCTGTTCGGGCTTTTTCATCTTTAAGAGCAACATTTGCACCAGCCTTCAACAAAAGTTCGGTGAATGACTCAGCATGAGAAGGAGACGACAAGCCGGCGGCAGTCATTAGGGGGGTTGTGCCGGATTTGTCGGCGAGGTTGGGATCCGCGCCGCCCTGGAGAAGAAGTTGAGCCATGCTCTCGGCATCCTGACTGCCGTTCTTAGCGAGCAATCCAAGTGCAGTGACGCTGCCCGGCACTTTATAGAACGGACGGTCAATGCCTTTGGCGGACATTCTGGCGTTTGGATCCGCTCCTTTCCTCAAGAGAATGCCGGTAGCCAATTCGGCCCAGTTTGCTTCGCCGGCTCGCCAGCCTCGCCCAATGTTTTGCGCCAAGGTCAGAAGCGGTGTGAGACCTTCGGCATCTACGGGGGCATTGGCAACGGATTCGGTGCGCAGCATGGTCTCGAGTGCCTTCGCCCAATCATCGGCACTCAAATTGCTGGGAATGGAAGTTGAGGATTGCGGGGCCCAAAGCAACATGCGCATGGCGCTGGTGCCTTCCGTATCTCTGCCGCCACGAGCTTTGCCGTTGATCCTTGCCGTGGGATCTGCACCGGCATTCAACAACAACGTCATGACATCTACGGCCATAACGCTTGCGGCACATGACAGAGGAGTCAGACCAATCTGATCACCTTCGGATGCCGGTTCGTCCTGTGCTTCTCCCAGTGCGATCAAGGCTTGTATTTTTCCGACATCTCTCATCGAGGCGGCCTCACACGCGGTCGCACCACCTGAGATGAGCTTAAGCTTAGACGAATCGTCATTTTCATCAAATGCCTCGGCACCATAAACAAGCCAGGGTGCAACTAGGTGAGATTTGTTGGCGACAGCAATTTCTCTAGCGGTTTTGCCGATGGCACTTTTTGCATTGGGATCGACACCAAGGTTCTCGACAAGGATCATGGCGATTGCCAAAGCATCCGATTCGCTTTGCATGGCTTTTTCAATCGGAAGATCCACAAACCGTTGAAGTGCATCGCACAGGGCATGAAGAAGTGTGAAGCCCGTGCTGTCCAGGCGCTCTGTGGCCCGAACCTTACATGCTGCCAATGCTTTAAAAAACGGATAAAGGATTTGATCCACTGCGAAGAAGGCTGAAGTCCGACCTGAAGAATCCCTTGTATTTGGATTGGCACCTGCCGACAGAAGTGCTATGGCTGTGCACTCGACAGCATCTGGATGTTCCTGCCACTTATTTGGTCCTTTGGCAAGCCACATCAATGGCGTCATTCCATTGCGATCTTTTGCATTGGGGTCGGCTCCGCGCTCGAGCAGGATTTTGACGGCATCAGCATCCCCAACACGGGCTGCATGCGCAAGCATTGTCAAGCCATCATCATCAGCCGCATTGACCGAAATGGCTCGATAAAAGACCAATCGAGTCTGCGTTCCCGTAGCAAGATCATTGTGAAATGCGGCAGCAGGATTAAACTGCATCAGTTGCAGAGAGGACGCCATAACAACTTCCCAAGTGAGAAAAGAAACACCAGGAACAACGGGGAACCTATGCTCCTGGTGTGCTCAAGTTGGTTGATTAATCCGTCAGAGATTGAACCCACGGATAGCGCAACCACTCACCTTCATCTGTCAAGAGTTCAACACATGCGCTGGCGGCATCATCCAGCCATTCTGCTGCTGCATCTTCCCCGGCGGCCATGCGCCAGAACAGCCCGCCAAAAAGATACGAGATGCCGAATTCACGCCATCCGGTGAATCGTTGACATGCTTCTTCAGCACAGGCTTCCAGAACTGATTCTGCTGTACTTTCGTCGATGAGTCCAACAAAATGTCCCCATCGAACGAGAGCGGCAGCACGTCCGATGTCCCAACCGCGCATCTGTTCGGGTGAAACCTTGTCTTTGAAGTAGCGAGCAAAAAGCCAACGCTGCATGGCGCCGGAAGCGTCTTCCGGATCGAGCTCTTGTGCGATTTCTTCAAAGGTCTCGGCATTTGCGTACTGGGCATAGAGCGCAGACATACCGCCGGCTTCCAAAAGATCGCCGAGGGTTTCACCCAGTTCATCCGTATTGGTGATGCCCCAATATTCGCTGAGAATCGTACGAACCTTTTCCTCGAAGAAAGGCTCATGTTCTTCAGGATCAAGTTGATCGAGCTCGTGACCGTTGAGGTTGCCCACAATGCCGCCCAACAGATAACCGAAGATCCTCGCTTCCTTTGAGCCGCGAGCGGCAGGTCGGGGTTCGGATTCCGTAAAGTCTGTCCGTAGCTGTTCGATGTAGCTCATGGCATTGTCGTAGCCTTCTTCACGACTTTCGTCAGATCCGGCGTTCAGGTCAACACCCATGGACTGAGCATTGTTCTGCAGTGTTTGAATCAGCGCCTGAGGATCGAATTGACCACCATTTTGTGCGGCATCTACAGCCTGAAATGCAGCAGTCTGGGCTTGAGCAATGAGATCTTTTTGGTTGGCCATCGCCTGCTGCATCTGCGCTTTCATCATAGCCAACATCTCGGGATTGTTGCCGTAAAGCGATTCCATCATCTTCATCTGAGTATTGATCGCCTCTTCTTGAACTTTAAGCACGGCGTCTGCTTGTTCGCGCAGAAGTTGTTCAGTGTTCTTGTCTGGCATAGGTACTCCTTGCTGAATTAACGAAAATGGATTTATCGAGGTGGTTGGTTTGCTGATGAAATTCGACTAGGCTGATCTCCTGAGAAAGCGGGCTATCTAACGACTTCTTCAGACGTATCGGAGCCGTCGCTGGTTTCTGTCTCGTCTTGGTCGGGAGATTTGAATATTCCCGACCCGCAGATGCGAAGGAAGGAATGGAAAGCTGCCTGTTTGATTTTTGGTTGAGATTTGAACCATTCGAGGAGCAGATCAAAGATGGTCTTGCTGTCCCAAAACAGACCTTCCACGTATTCGTAACGCAACGCACTGCCGAAACCTGTACAAAGAAAAGCGTCTTGGCGTTCAGGATCTTTCAAGAGGGTCGCCAATGCTTTCCGTAATTGCGTTTTGTCTGCCTCCGAGACTTCAGGAGCAACGGTAAAGAAGACAATGCCGGCACTGATGCCTTGGCGCTCTAGTTCGATCATGCATTGGGCGTCGTTTTGGTTGTATCCGTTATGAAGTGCAGGGCACCGCATGACCAATTTTGTGGCGTCAAAAAGCAGATCACAATCAGGATCTCTATCCGGCTCTTGGAGTATTTCTGTGTCCTGATTTAGAAAATCATCCATTGTGAAGCCGCTTGCTCCCGGGATGCATTCACGGACATATCTGACCAGATCTGGGAGCGCCAAGCCTTCTTCAGTTGGCTCATCGCGATAGATGCCGAGATCACTGAACCACTGACTTTGTACACTCTCCCCAAGAGTTTTTTGAACCATCCACTCAAGAGCTGCAAAAATGCCCGGGAGTTCATCTTCATCAATTGCAGCGAGTTCTGGCCCAGTAAAAACAAGTCGATACGTGCCTCCCTCTTCTTTTTTCGGCACCACTGTTAGCTCTGATGCGCGAAGAACACGCTTCCCGACACGTGCTTCCAAGATGTGAGGGGAATCTACTGGTTGAAAGCCAAATTCGAACCCCCAGTGATCTGCTAGAGATGGCGGAGCATGACGGAGGAACTCTCGCAAGGGAAAAGCTGTCATTCGCCATCCTTTCGGGGATATGGTCAGTCGAATTTTGTCGCCTTCTTGATCAAGTTCGACAAACCATTTATCAGAGGCTACTGGATGGAGGATCTGCTCAATTTTCTCTTGAGCCAGCTGAGCAGAAAGCGGACCTTCGTTGCAGAGTTCTCGTAGATGCGATTCTGATTCAGAGAATTGCTTCCATACATCAACTACGCGTTCACGGAAGGGGTGATAGAACGTCAGTGCGTTCAACTGTTCATGGGACCATTGAATAAATTGCTTGGTATCCTCGTCTTCAGGCTTGTACTCCAGAGCCTTCTCCCAGTGCTCAAGAGACTCAGTAACGCGATCAAGATAGTAAAGCGAATAGGCTCGCCGAAAGTGCCAGTAATGGTTGTTGCGTTCGTCTGGTTCGATTGAATCAAGCAACTGCAACGCCTTTTCTAGTGGCTGGGTCTCGCCAGCTTGGGCCAAGTTGTTGTAGGCACGGGCGAGTTGACTGACCATATCAGACGTTTGTTCCTCAGGCGTCAAGGCTTCGATGAACTTAATGATGCCTTCGTAGTCACCACGATCATTGAAATCGTTGATGTGAGCGAGGATGTCATGAATTTTGTGTCTTGAGGGATAATAGTCGCCCACGCAGGGCCCTACCTACAAGACAACATGCAAAGCAAGACCCAACGCAAACGTACTCCTAAAGCTCCCGTTACCCCCGAACAGGCGATGATCGACAAGGCCGTCGAAGCGCTTGTCAGCGAGGGGGTCTACACCGGCGAGGAAGGCTTCCGCAGCCTGATTCACCGGATCTCCAAGAGCTACATCCAAGCAGCCCTCCGCGGCGAGCTTACGGCACATCTGAACGGCGAGAAAGAAGCGGCGTCCGACGAGGCGGAGGACGATGTCGTCAAGGTGCCCAACAAGCGTAACGGCACGTCAACGAAGCGTGTGAAGACCGACATCGGTGAGCTCGAAATCGACGTACCACGAGACCGTAACGGGACCTTTGAGCCCATTTTGCTCCCGAAGCATGCACGTACCTTCGGAGGACTCGACACCCAGATCATCGCCATGTATGCACGTGGCATGTCCACGCGAGACATCTCCGAATTTATCAAGCGGCAGTATGGCATCAGCGCGAGTCCGGAGTATGTTAGTACGGTCACCGACAGCATTCTGCAAGACATCGAGAGCTGGCAATCGCGCCCTCTCGAGGACGTGTACCCCGTAGTTTTCTTCGATGCTCTGCGCGTCAATATCCGTGACGGCGTGACCGTCAAAAAGATGTCCGTGCACATCGCGCTCGGTATCAATGTCCACGGCATGCGCGACGTGCTGGGCATGTGGATCGCAGAAAACGAAGGGGCTTCGTTCTGGGGGTCCGTGTTTATGTCACTCAAGGCCCGTGGCGTGCAAGACATCTTGATCGCTGTCACGGACGGACTGCCGGGCATGACGAGCGCAATTGAGACGGTCTTCCCGCAGACGGAGCACCAGACGTGCATCGTGCACCTTATCCGCGCGTCGACCGCTTTCATCTCCCACAAGGATCGCAAAGCCGTGTGCGCCATGCTCAAGGAGATCTATGGCGCAACGGATTCCTTGACCGCAGAACGTGCGCTCGAGGCATTGGAACAGTCTGAGTTGGGCAGACGTTATCCCGTTGTGGCACAGACGTGGCGTCGTGCTTGGGCGCAGGTGGTTCCGTTCTTTAATTTTCCGCCGGAGGTGCGCAGGTTGATCTACACGACCAACTCCATCGAAGGCTTGAACCGAGCGATCCGCAAGGTGATTAAGACACGTACGCTCTTCCCTAACGAGAAGGCTGCGAAAAAGCTGATTTATCTTGCTATTCAGGGATTTACGGAAGAATGGAAACGACCTACCCAAAGGTGGGCATCGGCCATGCCGTTCTTCGCGATCCGGTATGGCGAGCGATTCACGGGCGCCACACTGTAACATCCGTACGGCCGGTTGGGGGCTCCGCCCCCATACCCCCGCGTTCGCCGCCACGTGGCTCGGGAGGGCGCTTGCGGCGCAACACGTTGCGCCGGTACGCACCCTCCTCGAGCGCAAGGCTACGAGTCCACGACTCCTCGTCAAGGGCTTTCTCGGCATATCCTCGGCGCGCCGCTTCGCTTGCGCCTGCGGTATTCCAAGACCCTTGACTAGGGCGCCGTGGACTCTGGAGTGAAACCGATCGACCCGGCGGAGCTACTCGGACGTGGTAGCTCGCGCTCGTTGGCGCTCGATGCGCCCAACGCGATCACCCTACGTCATAAAACAAGGGGGAGAGATTTCTCCCTCCCCCTTCCAGGACCTGACAGACACAAAAATTTGCACACTTCCATGTGAGCCATCAAAGAGCTGGTTTTTGCACCCATGATCATCTCCTTGAGTGTCGAAACACAACTTTGGTCAATGCATATCACATGATCCCTAGAGTCAGTCTACCTAAGTGCTTAAGGTGACAGCCGATGATTGCATGACTGTTTGTAAGTAGGACTACAGAGGACACACTAAAGGCCTCTAAGCAATTTTAAGCAATAGGTTTGCTCAAAATTGCTCGATTTTGCTTCAAACTCGGGAGTGTGTAATTTTTCGTGTCCAGGGCAAGTTTATCGGTGGGGCGGAACAATTCGCCCCTCTTCTTTTTTGAGGCTCGGTAACCCTCAATCAGGGCAAAAAGGTCGCTCGCTCTCGGCAATTGCGAGGGTTGTCAAGCACTCGTGGAATTGCGCAAGGCCCAAGGCGTCAGCCGACAGGCCTGAGCAAATGCCGCGAAAGGTGCTTGCACAACCGGAGAGATTGCCGATAGCCTGTGGCTTGGGGGATGCTAAGCGTTCCGCGTGCAGTCCCCCGAGCTACGCGGCGGCGAGCGCGGGGGGTGACGGGGGCAGAGCCCCTGTCGCGGGGATGGCAGTCCGTACAAGCGTTCCACTTGGGTTGACAAGGTAGCATGGAGAATCCTCTGATTAGTCTTCTTGTCGTTGTGCCGCAACTCATTCTGCCGCGGCTGTGAAGCGCTCTCCGTACAACAGAGCGAACTCCGGCATGGCATTCGACCAGCGGATGGTCGGGCGTTTCCAGCCTTCCGTAAAGTTGCGGATTGCCAGGTAAATCAGCTTTTTGGCCGCCTCTTCATTTGGAAACAGGGTGCGGGTCTTGATTACCTTGCGGACCGCACGGTTCAAGCCTTCGATCGAG